>Ga0335075_10000699_pt1 | contig 57153 bp, 58 predicted proteins | sample Lox_Sample_24_FD_206723 | JGI IMG/M metagenome (GOLD analysis project Ga0335075, IMG submission 206723) | Soil microbial communities from Loxahatchee National Wildlife Refuge, Florida, United States - Lox_Sample_2.4 | ecosystem: Environmental > Terrestrial > Soil > Wetlands | place: USA...
ATCGGCGCGTTCATCGACACCTGGAACGAACACCCCCGGGCCTTCGCCTGGACCAAGGACGCCGACGAGATCCTCGCCAGCATCAACCGCGCCAAGACTAAAACGAACGCCCTTACAGAACACTAGAGTCAGCGCTGTCCGCCATATGTCCGTAGCCGCAGTGACGCGAGACGGTCGACGCCACGGACAGGCACGGACAGCGTCCGCTCAAGCCGTCAGATCAGCAATTCCGGTGTCATCGTTGGCCGGGACAGCCGATGACCACCGGCGACATCACCGTCCGGATCGAGCGCAGAAGAATCGTCGACGGGCTGATCAGGGAATACCGCAGCGAAGCATGAGAGCGACGAAATGGACGTCTGCAGCCTGTCTCCATATTTACTTATATCGGTTAGATAAATCTCAGTTCAATCTGTGAATATTCCGCGCTAGCCCCGGGATTTGCGGTCCGTGTCTGCTTTAATCTTGGGGACACTCAGGGGGGCAGCGGGGCTGCTGGAACCAGAAACGGCCCCATGCTGTGAGTATGGAAGGAAAAGTGCATGCAGTCGCAGGTCGCCTATGGGGTACTGGCCCTGCCCAAAATCACCACCGTACACATAGCACAATTGCGTCACTTAGTCCCGCTCGGATTGGTCGGCATCATCTCCTGGTCGGTATGGCTGCTGCGATTTACGCTGTCGAGGGTCTACCGCCCGGTGCCGCCAGGGTTCAGCGCGACGACCTCGGTGGTGGTCCCGGCCTACCGTGAGGACCCGGACATCCTCGACCGCTGCCTGCGCTCGTGGCTGGCGGAGAATGCGACCGAGGTGATCGTCGTTCCCGACGTCCAAGACGTCGAGGTCATCGAACGGCTGCGGCGGCGCGCCGAGGCGGATCCGCGCCTGGTCCTGGTTCCGTTCCGGCACCACGGTAAGCGGTCGGCGCTCGGTGTCGGCATCCGCCGGGCCAGCTCGGAGATCCTGGTGCTGGCCGACTCGGACACGATGTGGGAGCCAGGGCTGATCGCGGCGGTCCTGGCGCCGTTCAGGGATCCGAAGGTGGGCGGAGTCGGTACCCGGCAGAACGCTTACATGCCAAGGACGAGCGCCTGGCGGCGGGTAGCGGACTGGATGATCGACGTCCGCTACCTTGACTACGTCCGCGCGCAGTCCCGGCGCGGGGCCGTGGCCTGTCTGTCCGGCCGGACCGTGGCCTATCGCCGCAGCGTTGTGCTCCCCGTCCTGGAGCACCTGGAGGATGAGTTCTTCCTCGGCCGACGCTGTGTGGCGGGTGACGATGGCCGACTGACCTGGCTTGTACTCGGCTCCGGCTACCGGACCGTGTATCAGTCGACGGCCCGGGCCCTGTCGATGTTCCCCGACACCGGCCGGGCTTTCCTTAAGCAGCGGCTGCGCTGGAGCAGGAACTCCTACCGCTGCTACCTCACGGCGATGTGGAAGGGCTGGCTCTGGCGACAGCCGTTCATCTGCCAGCTCAGCGTGCTGCAGGTCATGCTCACGCCGGTGACGATGGGCTTCGCCATGACGTATTTCGCGATCTGGGTGCTCCATCCGGAGCCGTACGTAGCCGCGATCGCCGTGGCCTGGCTGCTGGCGGGCCGGACGCTACGCGGGATTTCGCATCTGCGCCAGGAGCCCGCTGACATCGCGGTTCTCCCGCTCGTGGCGATCATGACTATCATCGTCGCCCTTCCGGTGAAGGCCTTCGCCTTCGCCACGATGAACAGGCATGGCTGGCTCACCCGCCAACACGACCGCATCGGTGGCGAGGCGCAGTCCGCCTCGTCGCTGCGCTAGGAGAGCCGAGGTGGCCAAGGACTGCCAGCCTGGGCGGAAGCCCGGCTCGTCCCGCACCGGCTATGCCGTCGTCATCGCTGTGGCGGCATTCTTGTTCCTCGGCACCCTGCCCGTGATCCTTTCCGCCTTGCACCTGTCCCCCAACACCGCCCCGCCTACGTCCAGTGACGGGGTTCGCCTGCTGCCTGCTCCCCGCGCGCTAAAGCCCGTCCCGCTCTCGTCCGTGGCCAGGCCGGCGAACCCGGGGTGGCCGGCCGCGACGCTGCCGCGAGTAAGCGAGGCACAGGAGGCCGCGGCGGTCAGTGTCCAGGACAACTGGCTCCGGGCGATGCTGCACGCTTCATTCCGCTTCGATACGCCCCGGATCGTCAGCTACGCAGGCACGCTGGGCACGCTAGTGCTGACCTCAGGAGCTCACTACACCTACGGGGGCGGAGCGCCCGTTTACGAAGCCGGGCAGACCACGTACACGGCGGCTGACCTGATCCGCTATGGGGCGCTGAAGCCATTGCCGGACGGCCGGGCACTGCTGGATGACAACGTGTTCGTCGCCGCCGGAGCAAGGCTCGACCTCTCGTCGGCGAGCGAGCCGGCGATCTACCTTGACGACACCCAGGCCGGCTCCGCGTCAATCGTCGGCTGGGGTGGCGGACTGGAGTTCTCGGGCACCAGGCAGCATCCGCTAACCATCGAGGGTTGGGACAGCGCGACCAAGAGGCCGGCCACAGACACCGGCAACGGCCGCCCCTACATCCGTGAGGTGGCCGGCCGGATGACCCTGACCAACGTCCGGGTGTCGTCCCTGGGCTTCTGGAGCGGCCGGACCGGCGGTGTTGCGTGGACGGGACTAACCAACCATCCCAGCACCGGCGGCGCGACCTCGGCGACCTTCATCGGCGACACCTATGGCGCCTTCGTGACGCGCGGTTATGACGTCAGGTTCTCAGCCGATCTGTTCGAGTCCAACCAGGTGGATGGTCTCCACATCCACCGCAGCACGGTCGGCGCCTCGGCCACCTGGAGTTCTGCCGTGCGCAACGGCCAGGACGGCTTCCACGTGGACCGCGCGACCCGGCGCACGATCTTGTCGGACGACGTGGCCCAGCATAACGGGACCAACGGATTCCTGGTCGACGGCCGCCCGCTGGTCAGTTCCGCCTCCGCCTCCGGGAACGCCGTGGCACCCGGGTCGGGAACGCACATCGAGAACAGCACCGCGTTAGGCAACGGGGGAACGGGCATCCTGGTCGAGGGCGGGACGCGAACGGTCCTCAAGACCGATGAAGTGTGCGCCCGGCAGACCGGCATTGCCCTCCGTTACGGAGCGAGCGGGACGATTGTGAACGGCAACGATATCCGCTGCGGTCCCAGGGTCGGGCTCTCCGTCGGGCCAGTCGCGCCGGCCACGCTGCTGTCCGGGAACGCCATCTCGGGCGCGCGGATCGGGGTACTCATGAACAGCCCGGGCCGGGTTGAGCTAGACAACAGCCTGGTTACCGGGGCCACCGTCTTCGGCATCTCGGTGCGCGGAGCCAACTCCGTCGTCTTCGGTAAGGACAACGTGGTATCGGGGACCGGTTACCGGGCCGTGGACGCGCGTGCGGACGCCAGCCCTCCGGCCCTGTCCGGGGGCAACACCGCGGAATGGGCTTATCACGACAAGATCACCATCTTCTCTTACCTGGAGTTCCACCCGCTCGCCATCCTGTGGCTGAGCATCGTCTTCCTGGTGATCGCCGCAGGGCTCTGGACCCGCCGGCGGCGCGCACCAACGCATCCCTACCCGGCGAGCACCCGGTGGACCGACGTACAACGCCCCGCGAAGCACGCTCGTGTCTTGGTCGGCGCCTCCGCGGGCACCCCGCCCAGCGCAGGCCGACCGCGCAGCCTTTACCACGATCGCGAGGCCGGGCTGGCTGAACCATGGCCGCACGACGCGCGTCCGCATGCCCAGAACGCCGATCTGCGCCGACCCCTGCCCCGGCACCGGCTCTCCGAGCCAATCGACACGACCAGGCCTCTAGCCCGAATGGACAACGAGCAATGACAGGTCATCCGGTCATGGCATCGAACGCAGCCCGCGTGATAGTAGCCGCGTTTCTGCTTTTCTCGACCGCCGCGTGCAGCACGGCATCGTCGGCGGCCAGTACGCACTCCGGATCCGGCGGGACCGCGAGGACATCGCAAATTGAGGACAAGGGGCCGACCGACTGCGGCGACCAGGCGGTGACCACGGTCTCGACCGTCACCGAGTTGCAGCAGGCCCTGGGCGGCGCCCAGCCGGGCGCGACGATCGTGCTGCAACCGGGTGTCTATCAGGGCAACTTCGTGGCTACCACGTCCGGTACCAGCGCCGCCCCGATCACCTTGTGCGGGGACAGAGACGCTGTCCTCGAGGGCACGAGCATCACCTCCGGCTACACCCTCTACCTGGACAGGGTGTCATGGTGGAAGCTCGAGGGCTTCAGCGTAGAAGGCGGGCAGAAGGGCGTCATGGCCGACGACGCCACGCACGACCTGATCTACGGCCTTTTCGTCCACGGGACCGGTGACGAAGGTATTCACCTGAGATCTTTCAGCAGCTACAACGTGGTCAGCCATAACGTCGTGCGCGACACCGGCCGGAATGTGCAGTTCTTCGGTGAGGGAATATACGTTGGATCTGCGAACAAGAACTGGTGTAAGTACAGCGGCTGTCATCCCGACGCAAGCAATGACAATGTGCTCGAATACAACAATATCGCGGATACGACGGCTGAAAATATAGATATAAAGGAAGGGACGACGGGCGGCACCATAGAGGGTAATACCTTCAATGGCACAGGCATGGTCGAGTCGGCCGCAACGGCTTGGGTCAACGTCAAGGGCAACGACTGGACGATCGAGGATAACACGGGCGTCGACACCATTGACAACGGCTTTGAGGTGCACCAGGTCTACCCGGGATGGGGCATCGGGAACATCTTCCGGCGTAACACTGCGACGATAGCCGGTGATGGCTACGGAATCTACGTGCAGAGCCAGCACCTGCAAACCACCGTTGACTGCAATAACGTAGTCATTGGCCCTCATGCCCGGCTTTCCAACATTGCTTGTCAGAATGGCTAACTCTTAAGGAGGCTGGGCAATGCATTTGCCTTTCCCCCAGCTGCGCCTGACCGTGATCGGGTTGGGCTACCTGGGTCTCACCCACGCCGTCTGCATGGCCGACCTCGGTCACGACGTCCTGGCGATCGACGTCGACCCGTCCCGGGTGGCCAGGGCGGCGACTGGCGAGGCGCCGTTCTTTGAACCGGGGCTCGAGCCCCTGCTGCGCAAGAATCTCGAGGCAGGCCGACTGCGCTTCACCACCTCGTACTCCGAGGTGGGCGCCTTCGGCCACGTCCATTTCCTGTGTGTGGGAACGCCCCAGTCGGCAGGCGGCTCGGCCGACCTGCAGTTCGCCTGCGCGGCCGTTGACGCGCTCGCCCCCTACCTCACCCGCCAGTGCCTAGTGGTCGGGAAGTCCACGGTCCCGGTGGGCACCGCGCGCATACTGGCCAGGCGCCTCCGGGACCGGGCCCCCGCGGCGGAGCAGGTCGAGTTGGCCTGGAACCCTGAATTTCTCCGCGAGGGCATGGCCGTGCAGGACAGCCTGTCACCGGACCGTTTCGTCTTCGGCGTTACCTCGTCGTGGTCCGCGGACCAGTTGCGGAACGTTTATGCGGCGCCGCTCTGGAATGGAGCGCCAAGCCTGGTGATGGACCTGGAAACGGCTGAGCTGGTCAAGATGGCGGCCAACTCGTTCCTGGCTACGAAGATCTCCTTCATCAACGCCATGGCCGAGGTGTGCGAGGCGTCGGGCGCCGACGTGGTCCGCCTGGCCGCGGCGCTGGCGCATGACGAGCGCATCGGCGGGCGGTTCCTGGCGCCAGGCCTCGGATTCGGCGGTGGCTGCCTGCCTAAGGACATCCGGGCATTCCGGGCCACGGCGCGCACCCTGGGGATCGGGTCGGTGGATAGATTCCTGGGTGAGGTTGACGCCATCAACGCCAGGCGCAGGACCCGGGTAGCCGACCTGACCCGGGAAGTTGTCGGGGGCACGCTCGCCGGGCAGCACGTGGCGGTACTCGGCATCGCGTTCAAGCCGGGCAGCGACGACGTGCGGGACTCGCCGAGTCTCGCCGTCTGCGACCAGCTCGCCCGAGAAGGCGCGATCGTGAGGGTCCACGATCCGGTGGCCACCGGCAACGCCGCCCGGATCCGGCCGGAGTTGCGCTATGCCGAGACGGTCACCCAGGCGGCAGCAGGCGCCGACATCGTCCTCCACCTCACCGAGTGGCCTGACTACCGCGCCATTGACCCGGCAGCGCTCGGCCAGGTAGTCGCCCGGCGCAACATCATCGACGCGCGATGTGCGCTCGACGGTCAGTTCTGGCGATCGGCGGGCTGGACGGTCCGGGTCCTAGGACGCCCCTGACCAGCCGCGAGGGCCGGCGAATACCGTCACCGTCCGCGACAGCGAACGGTTCGGCGGGCCGCTTGCTTTACCCAGATCCTGTCCGCCATACCAACGGGGAGAAGATTTCCAATCCAGCTCGGGCCCTGCCGACTTTGGTCGAACATCTCAAGAAATCTATTGCTATTTTATGGGCCCAACATAGCGTGGGCTGCAGGCATCGAGGTCCCGCCGTCGCCGACGGCCCGGCTGCTCGGCGTCGGTGAGGACTCGCTCATGAGCGAGGACCGGCCCGCACCGTGTTCGGCACCGGCCAGGTCGGCAATCCCCTCGCCGCGTACCTGGCCGGGCACGGCCTTGCCGTCCGGGTGGTGTCCAGGCACGGGCCGCCCGCGCTGGCCGACGCCGACCAGGGCACCGGCCCGGGTGTTCACGGGCATCGGGCACAACTCGCCCCAGCAAGCCCCGGATGCCTTCCTTGGCGGCCGTCGCCGTCGACGGCTTCTAACCACGGAAGACGGGAAACCCAGCCATGGCTGAGACCACACAACAGACGCGCAACGACAACGCCGACGTTCGCCCGTTCAACATCGTTTTCCCGCAGTCGGATCTGGCCGATTTGCGGAGGCGCATCAACGCGACCAGGTGGCCGGAGATCGAGACGGTCACCGGCGACTCGCAGGGCGTGCGGCTCGCGCTGATGCATGGTCGACAGCGACCGTCGCGTTGCTGGCTCTGGCGTGGTAGTCGGCAGAATCTTGCGCATGGCGGAGGCGGCGCGTCATGTCGAATGCCTTGCTCGCAGCGTCCACGCCCCTCAGACGCCGACCACCGCCGGGTGCTCGCCGTCCTCCGCTACCTGGACTCCTGACCGGGGCGCCTGCCTCACATAATCACTGGCAACAAGACCACCGCCTCATCAACGAGTACGAGCGGGCCGCATAGAAGCCCAGGTCAGGACCGGTGGCCGAGTTCTGGAACCCCACAGGGTGATGCGCCGTTCATAGAACTCGGAATGTCAGGTGCCAAGCGCGCAAAGATCCGCTGCCCTTCTGCGTGGCCGTTAGCCTCTCAGCGCTCTTCAGCTGAGGCGCACAGATCAGGTCGATCTGGCGGGCGGCCTGGCAGGCGCATGCTGCCGGCAGGCGCATACTGGTAGTGATGAAACCAGCCCGCGCCGCGACCCGACGCTACTTGCCCACTAGCCCCTTCGGCCCCCCAGTTGCCGCTCCGCCTGCCGAGCAGTTCGCCGTGCGGGATCAGGTTACCCACGACAGGTACGGCCTCGGCCGGGTCATCGGCGTCGAGGTTGACGCCACCCTGGTCGTGGATTTCGGTTCGTGCTGTGTGCGGATCATGACGCCGTACGCCAAGCTGACCAAACTCTGATACTGCCAGCGGCACCCGGCACCCGGCACCCGGCACCCGGCACCCGGCACCCGGCGGACGGCCGCGCGCCGCGGCACCGCCACCGCGGCGGACCGCCTGGAGCACGCCGACGAAACCGGTCCGCGGCTCACGGCCGTATCACCTGATGTCAATTGCCGTTTCGTTACAGACCGTGACAGCTCGACGGTCGCACGACACCCGATATCCGCCTAATGCCGGCTCATTGGTGCCCGACATGATCACAAACGCCGGCGCAGAACCGGGCGTTCGGTAGGGGCCGGTGTTCCGGGTCTCGCGCTGGCCCGAGACCGGTGATCTTGACGCCTCGCTGGACCGAGCAGGGCACGCACGCCGAGCTGATGGCGCGCGGCGGCCAGTACGCCGAGCTGTACACGCTCCGGGCCTCCCAGTACGAGGGCATGGGCGTGGCCGTCCCGCCAGCCGGGCGCGGCTAGCTGCAGTCGTCCCAGCCGGGACCTCGGCTCAGCCCCCGCCGCGGAGCAAGCTCGGCGAACCGCAGGTAAGGGCAGGGACTGCTCGGTCCAGATGCACTTTCCTGTGGTCATGTACCGGGTGCCCCAGCGGTCGCAGAGCGCGGTCACCAGCTGCAGGCCCCGGCCGCCTTCATCGCTCCAGGAGGCCCGGCGAATGCGAGGGATGGTTGCGCTGCCGTCGAAGACCTCGCAGACCAGGGTGCGGCTGCGCAGCAGGCGCAGCCGGATGGGCCCGTGGGCATGGCGGATGACGTTGGCGACCAGTTCGCTGGCGAGCGACTCGGTGTTCATGGCCAGTTCTTCCAGGTGCCAGGCTGCGAGCTGGTCGCGGACGTACTGGCGGGCGGCCCTGGCGGCCAGCGGATCCTCGGGCAGCGACCAGGTGGCGATCGCGTCCGGCGCCGTGGCGTGGACCCGCGCGACGAGCAGGGCGGTGTCGTCGGTGTTCTGCTGACCGGCGGGCAGCAGGCCCCGGGTCAGGCTCTCGCAGAGCTGGTCGAGGCTCTCGCCGTGATGCAGCTGGAGCAGCTCGGCTAGGCGGCTCATGCCCGCATCGGTGTCAGCATGCGCCGACTCGATCAGTCCGTCGGTGTAGAGGACCAGCAGGCCATGCTCGGGAACCAGCAACTCCACGACCTCGAACGGCGGCTCGGCCACGCCGAGCGGGGGATCGGGGACACTCTGCGCGAAGCACACCCCGCCGTCCGGCCAGACCATGGCGGGCGGCGGATGACCGGCCCGGGCGAACGTGCAGATCCGCGTGACGGGGTCGTAGATCGCGTACAGGCAGGTGGCGAAGGTGTCGTCGCCGAGGCCGTTCACCAGGTCGTTGAGGTGACCGAGGATCTCATCGGGGGGGAGCTCAAGGTCGGAGAGGGTCTGCACGGCGGTGCGCAGCCGCCCCATGATGACCGCTTCCGGCAGGCCGTGCCCCATCACGTCGCCGATGACCAGGGCGACCCGGTCGGCCGACAGCGGGATGACGTCGTACCAGTCGCCGCCCACGCTCACGCCCGCCGGCAGGTACCGGGCCGCCGCGGTCACGGCGGGCAGCGGTGGCAGCGCCTGGGGCAGCAGGGTGCGCTGGAGCGCCTGGGCCTGGGCGTGCTCGGCGTCGAAGAGCCTGGCCCGCTCCAGCGCCTGGGCGATCAGGCCGCTGAGCGCGATGAGCAGGGCGCGCTCCGCGCCGGTCAGCCGGCGGGGCCGGTCGAACGAGATCACGCACAGGCCGACCAGCCGCCCGTAGACGACCAGTGGCATGAACGCCCAGGCCTGCTTCCCGCTCTTCTTGGGCGATCCGGCTGCTTGCGGGAAGCGTTTCGCGTACTGCCTCGGTGAGGAGATGAACCAGGGCGTGTGGGTGCGTAGTGCCTCGGCGGCCTGGGGGAACTTCGACATCGGGCCGGCGATCATGTCGACGTACGGCTGCGGGTAGCCAACGGCGCCGATCACCCGCAGCCGGTCGCCCTCGACCACCTGCACGGTCAGCCCTGACCCACCGAACGGGGGCAGCACCCGCTCGGCGACGGCGGCGACCACGTCCATTGAGGTCACCGCCTCGGCCAGGGCCGCGGTCAGGGCCTGGATACGGGCCGCGCGTTCCGTCGCGGCTCGCTCAGCCGCCGCCTGCTCGGCCCTGCGCTTGCGCGATTCCGTGATGTCGGTGAAGTACCAGGCCAGGCCATCAGGTACCGGGACGAACCGGAACCGGTACCAGCGCCCGGTGTCCGGCCATTCGGCCTCGAAAACGGCCGGCCTCGTGCTGGCGGCGGCGTCCCGGCAGCGGGATTCCAGGCCCGGCACCCGGCGGATCACGAGCAGGTCCCACAGCACCCGCCCGACCAGAGTCCCCGGCGAGCCCAGCAGGCGCTCCGCCCGGACGTTGGCGAAGGTTATCCGCCAGGCTTCGTCCAGGGACAGGAACCCGTCGCTCATGTAACGCAGGGCGCTGCGGACGCGGTCGCGCGCCAGGTGTGACTCTGTGGTGTCCCACAGCGTGCCCAGCATCCGGTAGGGGCTCCCGCGGGCGTCGGGTTCCACCCGGCCCCGGGCCTGGACCCAGCGGGTGGTCCCGTCCGGGCGGCAGACCCGGTACTCGGCGTCGTACGGCCCGAGGGTCGCGACCGCCTTGTCCACCTCGGCGGTCACCCAGGAGATATCGTCGGGATGGATCAGATCTATCCACGTCTTGATATGGCCGTCGTAGGCGTCTCGGTCGACGCCCAGCAACGCGAGCGCGGGCTCGTCGAGGTGAAGCACCCCCGGACCGGGGTACCAGATCCAGCCGCCGACTTGGTTCGCGCTGAACGCCTGCTGGAATCCGGTCTCAGCCGGAAGCTCCGGCGTGCCCGGCGGCTCGGGCGTGCCTGGCGGCTCGGGCGGATGCGGCACGCCCGGCGGCGGGTCGGCCGCATCCGGCGCACCCCGTGGCCGGGGCAAAACGCGGAGCTGCTCGGCGTGCCTGAGCCGGCAGGCTGCCCAGCTGGCCACGGCTCGCTGGACGTCCCACTGCCTGGCCGTCGGCTCGGCGACCGTCGCCGTCACCACGGTGAGCGCTCCGAACGGCTCGCCCTGGGCCGTTGCGAGCGGTACGGACGCCATGCCGACACCCGGTCCCTCAGGGGTCGGAAACCACACCGGCCGCCCCAGACGCGCGGCCGCGGCGGGAGCAGCCCCCGCGCCGTCGGGGATCTCCTGCCAGCGCCGGAGGACGGCCGGGGGGAGCCCGGTTGACGCCGCCAGATGCAGCGCGCTGGTCGTCGCCGACTCACGAAGGTGCACCAGCCCGCCCAGCCCCCCCACCTCGGCCACCGCCTCCCGGAGGGCGAGCCGCAGCACCTGGGCCTCCGGAAGATCGTCGTCCGTGGCGCTGAGCAGGGCCAACGACCTCATAAGTGCAACATACCCAAGGCGTGACCGTGCGCCATCGGCCCTGTCAGCCGGGCCTGCCGAGGCGAGAGTAGGGACGCGTGGCGCAAGCGGCGCTCCCGGCGGGCGGTGGGCGCCACGAGGCCCACATGCGGAAGAACGTGACCGCCAGGCGCGGCTGGCCACCCAGCACGAGCGGCAGGAACGGCAAGCAGAAAAGCCACCGTCTCCGCCGCGGCATAGCCATGGCCCGCGCCGCCGAAGCCGCAGGCCGGACCGCCGCGCCATAACAGCGTGACCTGAACCGTCTGGGTCTCCTGCCTGAGGTTCCACTACCGGAGCGCATCGTCGGCAGGGAGGATGGGGATTGATGGTTCCGGCCCTGCTTCCGGGGTTTTGGCCTGGTATGGGCGTAGGGTCGGTGGCCTGGGACCCGGCCTGACCTGCTATTCGGCTGACGCCGCTGGTTGTCTTGCGATTCGACCTGCCGGCCGGGATCTCAGGTTTGTGGCACCCACCGGCGGTGCCGTTCTCGATCCTGCCTGGCCTGGGCAAGAGGCCGGGATACTGCGGGCCAGGCTGATCGAGCAGCTTGCCCGGCAGGCTGGCGTGTCCGCTACGCGCCTGCACCCGATCATCGAGGCCGAGGCCCGTCCGCAGTTCCTCATCAGCAAGCCTGAGCAGGGCGTGTTCATGTCCATGAAGGCAATCGAGATCCGCGTCCGCAAGCTCGCGGGCCTGGGCGACGAGGTCATCGGCGTCGACCTGATGAACAAGGCCTTCGGGCCAGCAGGCCCGCTGACCGACACCTCGGCCGGCCAGGGAGAGCAGGACGGCACCCGTGCGATGTTCGCCGGCGCGTACGCCGTGCTCCGCAATCCGGCTGGGCACCGCCAGGTCGACTACGCCGACTTGTCTGAAGCAGCCGAGGCCATCCAGACGCCAGCCTGCTGATGCGGATCCTCGACCGCGTGGAAGACCGACTGCTCGCCGTTGCTCGTCATGCCAGCCGCCCGGCCAGCTGAGCATCCCCAGCCATGCGAATCCCCTCACGCCCCGGTACCGAAGCCCGCGCGCCGGCCTGGTCCCACCATCACGATGATCACAGCCCGGCGCTGCCCAGCGAGCCGTTGCCAACACCGGTGAGAGCTAGCTGACCAGGAGTGCGGGAAGAGGCCGCGCAGGCCCCGGCCGCGGGTGCCTGCGTGTCCACTTGCAGTGCGACAGGTCGGCTTCGCTTGATGTGCGACAAGCCACGCCAGCGAGTCCGCCAAGATCTTGCCTGCTGCCGACCAGCGCGGAGGTGCCTGCGTTGCGGAATAGACACCCCGGCCAGGTGCGGGTCCCGGCCGCCGATGTGCATTGTCAATGACAAACCCGAAAAACTGGCGACCCGCTATGGACTGAGCGAAGATGGTCGCCAAGGTGCGCGGCGGAGCCTGTCCAACTGAATGAAACATCAGGCTGCTTGCGCGGTTTGTGGTGATGGGCTGGTCTCGATGGTTGCGGGCGGCTCGTTGATACAAGACCTTCGGGAATGGTGAGATCGGCCCGTCTGAAGGGTCTGGCTCGGCCGCAAGGATGGGGCCGCGCACGGATCAGGTTCTGTCTGCGGGTTGCGCTGCGTGGCCCTGGCCGACGGTCGCGGCCCAGCTGGCGAGGAGGTTCAACGCGTCCTGGGATGGACTGCCGGGTTCGGCGGTGTAGGCGGTGATCCGCAGCCCGTCCGCGGTGAGGTCGAGGGCTTCGAACGCCAGGGCGAGGTCGCCGACGACCGGGTGGTGGAAGCGCTTGAGGCCGGTGCGGTGGAATCGCACGTTGTGCGCGGCCCACATCTGGCGGAACGCTTCGCTGCGGGTGGACAGCTCGCCGATGAGGTTCGACAGTGCGCGGTCGTGGGGGTTCCGGCCGGCCTCGGCGCGCAGTAGCGCCACCGTGTCACCGGCCGCGCGATCCCACTCGGTGAAGAACTCCGCGGCGCACGGGTCGAGGAAGATGAACCGGGCGTGATTGGGCGGCTGGGCCGTGCTGTCGAAGACGGGGGCGTAGAGCGCCCGGCCGAGCTGGTTGGCGGCCAGGATGTCCATCCGCCCGTCGCGCAGGTATGCCGGGGTGGTGGTCATCGAATCGAGGATGCGCTGCACCGCCGGGCGAACCTGCTGACCGGCGGGGCGGCGAGGTGTCCGCGCCGGGGTCTTGGCGCTGGCCGCCCGGGCCAGGTCGAACAGGTGCACGCGCTCGGCCTCGTCCAGCTGCAGGGCACGGGCGAGCGCGTCAAGCACGGTGTCGGAGGCGCCGCGGGCGTTGCCGCGTTCCAGGCGGGTGTAGTAGTCGACGCTGACCCCGGCCAGCAGCGCGACCTCCTCGCGGCGGAGTCCCGCGACGCGGCGGTTGGCGCCGCAGGCAGGCAGGCCCGCCTGCTCCGGCGTGATCTTGGCCCGGCGGGAGGTGAGGAAGTCGCGGATCTCATTCCGGGTGTCCATGTCTTCCACGGTATGGTCCGCCCGGCGGTTCTGAGGGGCCCTGTCAGTACCTGGAACGACAGGCTCTCCCTCCTCGGCGTAAAGCCCGGTTATCTGGATAGGGCCAGCCGCGCGGCAGGCATCCAGCATGCCGCGCAGGCCATCTGCCAGATAACGGGAGCTAAGGGAATTCTGATGCGAGCCACTGTGATTTATGGTGCTGGTGATGTGCGGGTGGAGTCGGTACCTGACCCGGCGCTTCGTGAGCCTACTGACGCTCTCGTGCGGGTGGTCAACGGTTGTATTTGCGGCAGCGACCTGTGGCCCTACCGGTCGATGCCCGCCTCCGATCGGGGAGAGCGCATCGGTCATGAGTTCCTTGGCGTCATCGAGGATGTGGGCGCCGACGTGGAAGGTTTCAAGGCCGGGAATCTGGTGGTGGCGCCGTTCGTCTGGTCGGACGGGATCTGCGACTTCTGCCGCGAGGGGCTGCAGACCTCCTGCCGTCACGGCGGCTTGTGGGCCCGTGGCGGGATCGATGGCGGCCAGGGCGAAGCCGTCCGGGTCCCCCAAGCGCAGGGCACCTTGGTCAAGCTGCCGGCCGGCGCCGACTGCGCCCTGCTGCCCTCGCTGCTGACCCTGTCGGATGTGTTCCCGACTGGCTATCATTGTGCGCGCACCGCCGGGGTGAATCCCCGCACCACCGTCACCGTGATCGGCGACGGGGCCGTGGGCCTGTCCGCCGTGCTGTCGGCCAAGCGGCTCGGTGCCGAGCGCATCATCTTGATGGGTCACCACAAGGACCGCACCGACCTGGGCGTCGAGTTCGGCGCCACCGACGTCGTGGCCGAGCGCGGCCAGCAGGGCGTTGAGCGGGTCCGGGAGCTGACCGGTGGCGACGGCACCCACGCCGTGCTCGAGTGCGTGGGCCTGGTCGAGGCCATCGAGAGCGCATTCGCTGTGGTCCGCGACGGGGGGACGGTCAGCCGGGTCGGCGCGCCCCAGTACGACGACGTGCCTATGCCGTTCGGGGTGTTCATGCGCAACGTCACCCTCACCGGCGGCGTGGCCCCGGCCCGGGCCTATATCGACGAGCTTCTGCCCGATGTGCTGGAGGGCCGCATCGAGCCAGGGAAGGTCTTTGATCTGGCTGTCGGTCTCGATGACATCGCCAGCGGATACGAGGCGATGGCGGACCGCACCGCCCTCAAGGTCCTCGTCCGGCCCTGATCGTCCCGGCGCCACGGAGAGGAAAGGACATGGAACTTCGACCGCTAGGACGCACCGGCGTCCAGGTGTCCGCCTTGTGCCTGGGAGCCATGATGTTCGGCGAGTGGGGCACCAAGGACCACGACGAGAGCATCCGCATCATCCACCGGGCCCTCGACGCCGGCATCAACTTCATCGACACCGCCGATGTGTACTCGGCTGGCGAGTCGGAGGAGATCGTCGGCAAGGCCATCACCGGCCGGCGCGACGACATCGTGCTGGCCACCAAGGTCCACATGCCGATGGGCGACGACCCTAACCGGCGGGGCAATAGCCGCCGGCGCTGACACCCGGAAGGACAACACTGTGCAGATCCCTGCCAAGACGCCGACCGCCAAAGGACCGGCCCAGACATTCACCGGCGACGTGTGGGTCGACCCGATCACCCGGGGCCTGCCCGCCTCACAGCTCAACGCCGCCGCCGTGCGCTTCGCCCCCGGCGCCCGCAGCGCCTGGCACTCCCACCAGGGCGGCCAGACCCTGTATGTCACCGAGGGGCGTGGCCTGGTGCAGGTCCGCGGCGAGGCCGCCGTCGAGCTGCACGCGGGTGACGTCGTGTATGCCCCCGACGCCGAAGAGCACTGGCACGGCGCCACCCCGGACGACTTCATGACGCACCTGTCCATCACCGAAGGTACGCCGCACTGGGGCGACCACGTCACCAACCAAGAGTATGCAGACGCCCGCCCGAACGGAGGCCAGTAAATGCCAAGCGCACCAGATGACGCAGCTGCCTGGAGCCCCGACGAGCTGGACCGAATCGGCCGGGCTGACGAACTTCAGCTGGCCTCCCGCCGCCCTGACGTCACCCTGCGGCCCTTCGTGACCATGTGGGTGGTCCGGGCCGGTGACGAGCTTTACGTCCGCTCGGCTTACGGGCCTAACAACCCGTGGTACCGGCGGGCAACGTCAAGCGGCACCGGCCGGATCCGCGCCGGAGGCGCAGAACGAGATGTCACCTTCGCCCAAGCCGATGACGGTGCCCAGGCCGAGATCGACGCCGCTTACCACGCCAAGTACGACCGGTACGGACCCCAGATCGTCGGCTCCGTGGCTGGCCAGGGCGCCCACAAGGTCACGATCCGGCTGCTGCCCGCAGCCGGGCAGAACTAGCCGGGAGGAGCGAACCACCGTGCAGACCGCTACGTTGAACAACGGCGTCGAGATGCCCATCCTGGGCTTCGGCGACTATCAGATCCCGGCACACGAAACCGAGAAGGCCGTCAGCGAGGCTCTCGGCGCCGGCTGCCGGCACCTCGACACCGCGGCCTACCGCAATGAGGAAACCGTCGGCCGGGCCATCGCCGCAAGCGGCATTCCCCGTGACCAGCTGTTCGTCACCACCAAGCTGTGGATTCAAAGCGCCCCCGTCGAGGCCAACACCAAGCGGGGCGTTCTGATCAAGTCAACCTTCGCCTGAGAAGAGCCCCATGCCTATCACCGGCACCGCCAAGAACAACCACGACGAGCTGTTCCCCAACCACGTCTCCACCCTCGCCGTCACCGACCCCGAGCTGATCGAGATCTTCGACAACCTCGCCTTCGACGAAGCCCTGGCCCACAGCCGGCTGGATACCCGGACCCGGCTCATGGTCCAGCTGGCTTCGCTGATCGCCTCCGGGGCGCTCGCCGGGTACCAGGTGATGCTCGGCGCCGCCCTCACCGCCGGGGTGACGCCGGTCGAAGCGAAAGAGATCGTCTACCAGGCCGTCCCCTACGCCGGGATGGGCCGTGTATTCGACTTCATCCACGCCACCAACCAGGTCCTTACCGACCGCGGCGTCAAACTGCCCCTCGACGGGCAGTCCACCACGACCGCCGAGACCAGGGCAGAGAAAGGCCGGGCGGTGCAGGAGCAGATCGTCGGTGCCGACCGCGTCCAGGCCATGTACGACAACGCCCCCAGCGACGAGCTGCACTTCCAGCAGTTCCTGTCCGCTAACTGCTTCGGCGACTACCTCACCCGCAGCGGGATCGATATCGGTATCCGCGAGCTGCTCACCTTCTCCATGCTGATCTCCCTGGGAGGCACCGATCCCCAAGCCAGAGGGCACGTCGCTGCCAACCTCCACGTCGGCAACACCCGCCAGCAACTCCTCGACGTCATCACCGTCCTCGTGCCGTTCATCGGCTACCCTCGCTCCCTCAACGCCCTGGCCGCCGTCAGCGAAATCACCCAGGCCTGACCCTGGCTCCGCAAATCCACACCTGGCAGGAGAACACAGTGACCGCCATGCCCACCCGCCGCCTCGGCACCGGCGGCCCGGAAGTCAGCGCCACAGGCCTGGGATGCATGGGTCTCAGCATCAACTATGGCGGGCCAGTCGACCGGGCTAGCGGCATCACCCTCATCCGCGGCGCGGTCAAGCGGGGCGTCACCTTCTTCGACACGGCCGAGGCCTACGGGCCCTTCACCAACGAGGAACTGGTCGGCGAAGCTCTCGCGCCGATGCCGCAAGTCATCATCGTCACCAAGTTCGGCTGCGCCTACGACCAGAACGGCAGCAGGCTCGGCTTGAACAGCCAGCCCGGCCATATCCGCCAAGCGGTCGACGGCTCCCTGCGACGGCCGCGCACCGACCGGATTGACGTCCTCTACCAGCACCGCGTCGACCCCAGGTACCCCGCTGCGTCCCATTCGGCCATCGCATCTCCATCCCTCCCCTGGCCTGGCTACCTGCTGGGCCGAGTGCGTTGACGTATGCTGCCGCAGCCCGCCTGAAACGGCCCACCTAGAGATCCGATTTGCGAGCCAATTTTCACGCGCCGTCCCGGAGATTCCCCCGGGGAAGCAACAGTTCGGCTGGTCTGGCTGCGGGTCACACGGCCCGATCTCAAGCGGATGTCGCACTGCAGGGCAGCAACGTCCCCGGCACGGCTCATCCTGCATCCGCGCAGGCGAGCAGAAAGCCCCGGAACTCGTCTCGGGCAGCCTGGACGCTGATCTCGTACCTAGCCAGTTCGCTGAGCAGGCCGCCGGATTCCCAGGTGGCCAGGTAGCCGTACGGGCAGTGAAGATGCCCAGCTCGGCGACGCGGCAGTCATCGTCGAAGTCCAGCAGCGCGTACCCGATCACGTGAAGCAAGGTCCGTGATGCCCAGTGACAGGCTCGCGGAGGTCTCCAGCTCCAAGAGCAGGCCGGCGGTGGCGGCGATCAGGTCCGAGTCGGCCTGGTATGCCGACCGGACGACTTCGATTGGTTCCGTGACCTACCTCTTTAAACCGTGCCCGCTTTGTCGTGCCTTACCAATAGCAGCGCTATGTCGTCGCTGTTTCGCGGGATCGTCGTGTCCTGGGCATGGGTGATAATCCTGTCGGCGAGCATGTCCAGCGGCTCGTCTTCCGCTTCGGCGAGCTGGCTGGCCAGGACGTCGATGGACCGCCTCAGGTCGGTGCCGGGCCGTTCCACGAGGCCGTCTGTGTAGAGGGCCAGCAGGGCACCGGGCGGCAGGGGTAGCTCGGCGGTCTGAAAGCAGGCATCCTCGTCCACGCCCAGCAACAGTCCGGGCGGCACGTCGAGCACCTGCGCGTGGTGAGCATGGTGACGCACGATCGCCGGCGGGTGGCCTGCAGAGGCCAGCAGGACGCGCTGCCCGGACACGTCGATGTGCGCGTAGAGGCAACTGCAGAACAATTCGCTGTTGAGCTCCAGCAGCAGCCGGTTGGTCCGGGCGAGGATCTCCTCGGGGGGCGCACCAGTCCTGGCGTAGCTGTGCATGGCAATGCGGACCTGGCCCATCAGGGCAGCGGCCTGGACACTGTGCCCCTGCACATCACCGATCACCGCGGCTGCGCCGTGGGCACCGAAGTCAATCAGGTCATAGAAATCGCCGCCCACCTCCAGGACGTGCGTCGCCGGGCGGTAGCGTGCCGCGACCTCAAGGCCGGGCACCCGCGGCAGATGCCGCGGCAACAGCCCGTCCTGGAGACCTCGCGCCACCTGCGCGTTAGCGTCATAGAGCCGGGCACGCTCCATGGCCTGTGCGATCATCCCGGCCAGCGAGGTGAGTTCCGCGCGTTCGTCTGGGGTGAACGGGCGCGATTTGTCGTACCCCAGTACCAGGCAGCCGAAGGTGCCGCCGGAGACCGTCAAGGGCAGATAGGCGGAAGCGGCCATATCCCGGTAGAGCAGGTGCTGGGGAAAGGCGCGCACCAACTCGGCATTGGTGGGGTGGAAACCCGGGACACCGGTCTCTATGGTCCTTGTGCCCTCGCTCTGATTCGTCATCGGCAGGCCGTCGAAGTACGCCGCCATCCCCGGCGGGAAACCGTGTGAACCTACCACCCGCATCCGGCCCTCCTCAGCGAACAGCAGGGCCAGCCCCTTGGCGCCGAGGACGGGTCGCATCTGGTCCATGATCGACTCGGCCACCTCGTCTACGCCCGCAGCCTCGGTGAGAGCGGCGGCCAGGTGCAGAAGGTGGAAGAGGGTGCCCGCGCGAGCTGGCGCTCCGGGCATGGTGTCCTGGGCTGGTTTATGCTCGCTGCCGGGGGCGTCTTCCGGCCTGATGCGCACGCTGATGCCAGTAACGTCCGGGTAGAGCAGAAACGACAGCCACGAGCCGTCCCGCCGGCGGGCGGCGAAACCGGTGGGCTGACGGCTGAAGAGCGCGGCAACGAAAGCGTTCTCGTAGGCCGGGTCGTTCAGCCAGGGCAACACGTCCCAAGGTTCGGTGTCCAGCAGCTTGGCGCGGTCGCCGCCGAGAAGCTGAGCAGCCCGATCGGTGAGGAAGGTCACCCGGCCCCCCCGGTCGAGCGCGACGAAGCCGTCGGTGAAGCGCTCTGCGAGGGCGGCAGGCTCGGCGTGGCGAAGGGCCGGAAGCGGCTCCATGACGAGCGGCTCGTCCCTCGGGCGCACCGGCTGATGCCGGGCGGCGGCATCCCGCAACACCTCAGCCATCTCCTCGGCGGCCTCACTGATTCGCGCCTGCTTGGCGGCGGGCAGCTCCGAGCGGCTGCCCGGCCACAGCAGATTCAACGCCCCCCAACAGACTCCGCCGGCAACCAGCGGGATGGCGTAATGGGCGACGGAGTACGGAAAAGCGAGAGCGGGACGGGGAAAGCGACGGGCGAACGCCTGATAGTCGGAAAGCCACACGGGGCGTCGCGAGCGGACGGCCTCGGGCACTGGCGCCGGCGCCGCCAGCGCCAGCCGTGCCCACGGCCAGGCCAGCCTTCTGGGAGCCCCGATCACCGCAGTCATCTGCAGCACCTGCCGCTCAGGGACCAGGAGATACGTAAGCCCGATGTGGGCGTCGACATCCTGCGTGATGCGCTCCAGCAACCGGTCGAGGTGCACGGCCGCCTCCCCCGCTGTCGGGCCCTCCTCATTCCCGCTCATACCCATCTCTCTTACATACGTGCTGTCACCTCAATCCGCTTTATTCTAATGCGGTTTTCCCAGGCGAGGCTGAGCAGCGAAGGCAATACGTAACCCCTCGAAGAAATGTGGGACATAACAGAAAATAGGGGAAGGGTGCGAAACCTTAGATACAAGAGGTCTCACCACAAGCCCGGCTCAAACCGAAGGCTACGCGTGCTCTATTAACGCGTCTCTCTCGACGTCCCGCTCATCCTCCTGATCAAGGTTTCGAACCTCCTGAAGACCTGAAGAAGCCGACGGCGCCACCGCCTGCCGCCTAAGCGCAGCCACACAACGCGGCGGCTGCCCGGAAGACTGCCGCCTCTGCTCACAGTCCGCGGGCCATTCAGGTCCTGGTTGACCTGACGGCGAACGCCTGCGATGCACGCTATGTCTATGCTGCCCGAATCGTTCAACCAGCCGGAACGTTACGAGCGCTACCTGGAGGTCATCCGGGCGCGGGCGACCAGCCGCGAGTTCAACGGGAGCTACGTAGTTCCACGCGAGCGCTACGAGGTGATCACCGGGGCGGCTCGATGAGATCATGAGCTGAGGTGCCAGGCCTCGCCGCAGGCCTTTACCCGCCTGTGCTCAAGGATCGTCGCGACGCTCCCGTTACCCCGATCGTGAGGAGCGTTATGAGCTGGCCCGGCTGGCGGAGTCGGGTTGCTCGATGCGGCAGGCCGCGGCGCGGCTGGGCCGCAGCCCCTCCCGAGCGCATGTTGCGTCGATCGCGACATTGTGCTGCTTGGCTGCCGTGGCCTGCGGCCCTGCCAGGCTGCTCAAGTGATGTCGCGCCGTCGGCCGTCGGCGACGGAAGCGCGCCGTCACGACAGCAGTGGTCGCGGTGAGGGCGCGGGGATATCCACGGCGACCTCGGCGAGGGTCTTGCGCCGCAGGTCGGGTACTTCCGCGTCGGCCGCGGCGTAGCCGACCGGGAACAGGATGTAAGGCCGCTCGGTCGGCGGGCGCTGGCAGATGTCGGTCAGGAAACCCATCGGATTGGGGGTGTGGGTCAGTGTGGCGAGCCCCATCCGGTGTAGCGCGGCGATGAACAGACCGCAGGCGATGCCCACGCTCTCGCTGACGTAGTAGTTCTTCCGCCTGCTGCCGTCCGCCAAGACCGTTGACTTCTCGGCGAAGCAGACCACGATCCATGGCACCACGTCCAGGTAGCTCTTGTCCGAGGTGGTCTCCAGCCTGGCCAGCGCCGCCCGCCACTGCGGCGGCAGTCGGCCCCCCTCGTAGTTCTCCCGCTCCTCCTGCTCGGCGGCCAGCCGGACCCGGTGCCTGGCCTGCGGGTCACCGATCACCGCGAACTTCCACGGCTGCAGGTGGGCGCCGGACGGCGCGGTGTTCGCGCACTCGATCGCCAGGTCGATGCACTCGCGAGGGACCGGCTCGCCGCTGAAGAACCTGACGCTGCGGCGGCTGCCCAGGAAGTCGCGGAACTCCCGGCCGCGGCGCAGCATCTCGGCCTGCGGGTACCGGGTCGGCCGGTACGGCAGGAACGGGTGCTGATGAGGGCGTCCGGCGGCAGCTGGCATGGTTAGCTCCCGGCTGAATTGATCGAACAGGGCCCGGATGAGGGTGATGCGGTTTCAGTCTCCACCCTGGCTTCCCCGGGACCCGCGGGTGACCTGTGCGCGCCGCCTCGGCTGTCTCGCAGAGCAGTTCGGCCGGTGTCCGTCCGGCCCAGTAACAGCTTATGATCTTGCGCGGGACAGGATGTGTTACGCGGAGGTGCGGCCTTGGCCGAGAACATGGCCCACACCGCCTTTCCGGTGTCGCTTGGTGTGGTGTAGCCCCACGTATCAGCGAGCGCGCTGATGAGGTGGAGTCCGCGGCCGGTCTCGGCAAGATAGCTGGGCTCTTTGGGCACCGGGGGCTGCTGGCTGGGGTCGGCGACCGCGCACAGCACGCAGGGCCCCGTTTGCACCAGGCCGAGCCTGAGGGGGCACTGGGAGCGGGGTGCACGGGGACAGGGCAGCGCATGCTGCAGCGCGTTGGTCAGCAGCTCCGAAACGACGATCGCAATGTCCTCCCGCCCGTCTGTGATGCCCCACTGCTGCAAGGTGGCGATGGTGAATTCACGGGCTGCACGGACCGATCCAGGATGCGTACCGGGCGCGCAGGTGGCGATCTTCGGGTGGCCCATCCCGGCCGGGGGACCAGGTTCTGGCGGTGAGTGCCAGTTCCCGCTCGCCATGACGGCCATCTCCACTACCGGTCCCAGCCAGCAGTAGCCCACGCCGCTGGTCGCGCTGTCGCGAAGGCGGAATGGATGTGCTGTCATGGCCGTCCAGTCAGCCGCAGGCCAGTCCGATCTGGGTCGGGAGGGCCGTTAGCGCAGAATCGGTGGCCCTCGACGATCTTGCGATCCTTCCACCGTGCCGCCGTCGGGTACTGGACGTCGGAGGGCTGCCTGGCGAGCTTGACTGGTCGTTCCGCCCGCTGTTGCCGACGATCATGCCGTCGCCTGTTCGAGCGGGTTGAGCACCGTCGCGGTAGATCACGAGCAGTGCGAGGTCGTCGTCGGGTGCCAGCGCCAACAGCACCGGCCGCGCTCTAGACCGCATAGCCGGATCCGTGCGGGTAACCCTGTGCCCCAGGGCGAGGATGGTTCGCCGATGCCAGGACCCCCCGCCTGGCCGGACCTGCCGTATTCCCGGGCCTGCTCGTGTCAGGCCCGGGAACCAGCGCTCGAGCGGGGCGCGCCCGAGGGGCAGCAGGCGCCGCGCCGCAGGCCTTCCGGCGCGCCAGGGCGCGCGGGTGATTTCGGTTGTCCGCGCCCAGCCCGTCTCGCTGCATGATCGCCACGCTGCCGCCACGGTCAGCGAAGGACTCGTGGGACGAGCCTCGCCCGGGTACCGCCGAGGGCAGGTGCCCGGCCCAGATGGATCGGCTGCTGCCCGGGCCGATCGCCTTGACTGATCCGCCCCACGACAAAGGGCCTCGACTCAGGCATAGTGCTGCTCCTGATCGCGTTAGCGCTGGCCAAAGGGACTAACGCGGCTTCGGCGTCGGCGTTGTGCGTGTGGACGGCGGCCCGGGCATGTGACACCAGCTCCTCGATCAGGAACTGGCGCGGCAGCACCGGGAGATGCGTGGTGCTGGACACGACGAGATCCTTTCGCAGTCCGATCTATCCCGCTGGCTCCGATGCTAGGGTGGCCAGCTCGCTTGATGTCTTACGAAGCTGTGACGTCGGCGCAGGTACGGCACCTACCGGCCTACACTGAGTAAGTGGAAGTCAGCGCTGAGTAAGTGGAGGTCGGCCGGTGACGACCCGGGTCCTACTGGCCGAGGACGATCCGGTGGTGGCTGAGGTCGTGGCCGGGTACCTGCGGCGGAACGGTCATGAGGTGGAGTGGGTGGCCGACGGGGTGACGGCGCTGAACCGGGCCAGGTCCATGCCGCCCGATCTGGTCATCCTCGACGTTCTGCTGCCCGGTCTGGACGGGCTGGAGGTCTGCAGGCGGATCCGTGAGCAGGCGCCGACGCCGGTGGTCATGCTGACCGCCCTGGGCGAGGAAACCGACCGGGTGCTCGGCCTCGAGCTTGGCGCCGACGACTACGTGACCAAGCCGTTCAGCCCCCGGGAGCTGGCGCTGCGGGTTCTGTCGGTGCTGCGCCGGGCGGCCGGCGCTTTCGCCCCCGGCTGCGGTGTGCTCCGTGACGGTGACCTCGTCGTCGATCTGGCTGCGCACCAGGCCACGCTCGCGGGGACAGCGCTGCGACTGACCGTCCGCGAGTTTGACCTGCTGGCCTTCCTGATGCGCAACCCCGGGCAGGTCTTCTCAAAGCGGCAGCTTCTCGAGCACGTGTGGGGGTGGGCGTTCGGTGACGGGTCGACGGTGACCGTGCACGTGCGGCGGCTGCGCGAGAAGGTGGAGGACGACCCGGTAACCCCTCGCCGGATCCTGACTGTGTGGGGCGTCGGCTACCGGTACGAAGCCGAGGGGCCGTCGTGATCGCGGCGGCCGACTGGCTTTTGATCCTTGCCCTGACCGTGGCCTGCGTCGTGGCCGTCACCGCCGGGGGCGTTGGGCTTCTGCTGCTGATGCGCCGCCGCTCGGTGACCAGCCTGGTCGCTGTGGGCGCTCTGGTCGCGCTGGGCTGTGTCGCCGCCGCCGTCGCAGTGACCGCCCGGGCGATGTTCGTGTCCGGGCAAGATCTGCGGGTCGTCCTCGTCGTAGTCCTCCTCGCCGTGCCAGCCGGCTCGGTTGTGGCGCTGGCGGTCGGCCGGTGGGTCGGCGCCGGCAGCCGTGAGCTGGCGAGGGCCGCACGTGCGATCGGTGATGCCGGGTACCGGCCCGGGGTCCGGCCGGTCACGGCGGAGCTGGCCGCGGTCGCTGGCGAGCTGGATCGCGCTCATCGCCGGCTGGCCGGGGCACGGGAGCGCGAGCGCGCCGTCGAGATAAGCCACCGCCAGATGGTCGCAGGGATGAGCCACGACCTGCGTACGCCCCTGGCCGGGCTGCAGGCGATGGCCGAGGCACTCGAAGACGGGCTGGCTGCCGACCCGGCGACGGTGGCCAGGTACCACCAGCGGATCCGGGCCGAGGCCGACAGGCTCGCCTGCATGGTGGGCGACCTGTTCGAGCTGTCCAGGATCCAGGGCTCACCACAGCTGCAGATGCAGCGCATCGGCCTGGAAGACCTCGTCGATGAGGCGCTGGCCAGCGCCGGCCCCCTGGCCCAAGCCAAAGGGGTCAAGCTGAGCGGCCACGCGCAGCCGGCTGTGCCGGTCGAGGTCGACGCGACCGCGCTGGGCCGGGCACTGAGCAACCTGCTCGCCAACGCGATCCGGCACACCCCCGCCGAGGGGGCGGTCGAGGTAGCTGGCGCTGCTGAGGACGGCAGAGCCTGCCTGGCGGTCGCCGACTCCTGCGGCGGAATACCCGCCGCGGATCTGCCGCGCGTCTTCGACGTCGCCTTCCGCGGGGAGACGGCGCGCATACCGGGCGGGCACGGTGGCGCCGGGCTGGGGCTTGCCATCGCCCGCGGGATCGTCGAGGCGCACGAGGGTGAGATCGCGGTGGCCAACCAGGGCAATGGCTGCCGGTTCGTGGTTAGCCTGCCGCTCGCAACCCGCTGACCACGAGCCCGTCGCTTGCCGTATGGCCGTCGGCGACGATTGCCAAGAGCATCGCCGACGGCGCGGTCCGGATCACGGCTGGAGATTCGTACCGGACGGGACGCGTACTTGCCGGGCGCCTGTGAGGTAAGACCGCGAGGCCAAGGCGACGCTAACGCCGTGTTAGCCAACGACGCGGAGCTCTGTCTCGCCTTCCTTCACGAACGGAGCAACTAGCCACATGTCCGGAACCCTGACCTGCTCGCGGATATGGCGCGGACTGTCGACCATATCTCGGGCGGGCGGCTGATCCCGGGCGTCGGGGTCGGGTGGTATCAGAAGGACTAACGCGGTCCACGGAAGTCCGCCTCGAAAACCGGCTCAAGCACGATCTTCAGGGCAGCCTGCACGATGCGGTCCCTGACTGCGGAGATCGCAAGCGGCCGGTACTCGTCCTTCAGGCCCGGCTTGGGGATCAGCACCCCGCGAGCCGGCAAGGGCCGGTACCGGCCCTTCCTGAGTTCAGCGGCCAGGTTGTCCACGAGCCGGAGCGCTCCGTGCTCGCGTTCGATCCAGTCCAGGGTGATCTTGTCAATGCCGGGTGCGCCGTTATTCGCCCGCACCGCGACCCACCCGCGCCACAGGACGTCCCTGCGGAAGGCCATGTCCCACAGCGCGTGGAATCGACGTCCGGGATCGGCCTTGGCCGTCCGGTACAGCGTGTGCTGCAGGGCACGCACCTCATCCAGCCGAGAACGTCGGCTGGCGGCGGGACTAGCCGCATCGGCACTCACCGGGCACCTCCATCTACCTCAGCACGCATCGACGAAGCAGGGGCCCTTCCCTCACCGCCGGTTATGTTGTCCGGTCAGCTCAAGCGGTCTCGACGCGCTTGACCGCCTTGGCATCTGAGCAGAGCGCGTCCGTGGTGGCCAGGGCCGCTTCTACCCCCGGGGCGGCTGCCCGGGTAATGTTGGCTTGTGCGGGCGGCAACCGCGGCGCCTCAGTTCTTTCGTGCGCGGGACGCCCCGGGGGGCGTACGCGGCAATGTGTTGCTGTCCTCCAAATTGCATCCGCCGGCCGGGCGTTCCGGCTCGGTAGCCCGCCGGGATCTCCTCGTTCGCCTCGATGAGAACGTTCTGGCCAAGCTGGTGGTTGTCGCCGCACCGGCAGGCTGGGGGAAGACGTCGCTGCTCCGGGACTGGTGCTCAGCGGGTGAAGCGTCCCGCATCGCATGGGTGTCTGTCGACCAGGACGACAACGACCCGGTGCGGTTCTGGGCACACGTTATCGCGGCCATCGCCGCCGTATCCCCAGGGGCAGGGGAGGCATCCCTGCAGATGCTGACCGCTCCCGGCGCGAACGACGCGGAAGGCGTGCTGACGCCGCTGATCAACGATCTCGAACGGCTGCCCGCCCCGGTGACGCTGATCCTGGACGATTACCACCTGATCTCCAATCCCGGCCTGCTGGAATGCGTCGAGTACCTGGTCGAGCACCTGCCGCCGACACTGCGCCTGGTTGTGTCGGCTCGTTCCGACCCGCTGCTGCCGCTGGCCCGGCTACGGGCCAGGGGTGAAATGACCGAAATCCGGGCCGATGCACTCCGTTTCACTGACGCCGAGGCGGCGGAGCTACTCAACGGAACACTCGGCCTTACCCTGGCCCCAGCAGACATCGACGCGCTGCAGCGGCGGACCGAAGGCTGGGCAGCGGGCCTGTACCTCGCCGGCCTGTCGCTACGCGGACGCCCCGACCCATCCCGGCTGGTCCGGGCGTTCGCAGGCGACGACCGCCAGATCATCGACTACCTCGTGGCCGAGGTGCTGGACGCGCTGCCGTCCGACGTTCGCTCATTTATGATGCGGACATCAGTCCTTGACCGCATGTGCTGGCCGCTGTGCGATGCCGTCACCGGTTCCGGGGGATCGTGGCGCATCCTTGAGGGGCTGGAGCGAACCAACCAGTTCGTGATTCCCCTGGACGCCAGTCGCCACTGGTACCGGTACCACCAGCTGTTCGCTGAGCTGCTGCGGCACGAACTCGACCGGACCGAGCCGGGCCTCGCCCCGCTGCTCCACCGTCGCGCTTCGGCATGGCACCGTCAGCACGGCTCGATCGCTGAGGCCATCGGGCATGCGATGTCGGCCGGCGACCTAGCCGACGCCAGGGGATTGATCGCCACGCACTGGAACGCCTACATCAACGAGGGCCTGGCCGAGACCGTGGAGGCGTGGCTGAACCGCCTGCCCCCTGCGATGGTGACCGAGGATGCCCGGATGTGCCTGGTGAGGGGCTGGATCTCACGTCATCTGGGTCGGCTCGGCGAGGTTGGGCCGTGGCTGGAGGCTGCGGAGGACGCGACACCGCAGGGCCCGCTCACGGAAGGCTCTACGTCGATCGAATCGTGTGCGTGCATGCTGCGCGCAGGCTACTGCCACATGACCGGGGATCTCGCGGCGGCCGAGTCAGCCAGCCGCCAGGCGGTGGCGCTCGAAGCGGCGGGGACCCCGCTGTGGCAAGCGGTGGCATCGGCGACACTAGGCGCCAGCCTGTGCTGGCAAGGCAAGGGCAGCGAGGCACGCACCATCCTGCGCCGGGTCGCCGGGCCCATTCCGCTGCCTGCCAACAACCTCGCCAGCCTGTGGGCACAGGGCTGCCTGGCGGCGATCGCCGCCAGGAGCGGCGATCCCGGGGCCGCCGAAGACCACGTTCAGAAGGCCATGGGCCTGGCCGCCAGCCATGGGCTGGGTGAGTACTGGGTAGCAGCCACAGCCCTGCTCACCTCGGCTGAGCTGCTGGAACGCCGCGGGCACCTAGCCGACGCGGAAGAGGCGGCGCGCAGCGGACTACGGCTCGCCGAACGTGGCCAGGCGCGGCTGGAGATCGCCTACGCCCAGCTCTGCCTGGCGAGGCTGGCAGCGCGCGCCGGCCGCGACGAGGAAGCCCGCGCACGAGTGGACACGGCCCGGCGGATCATCACAGCCTGCGCCGACCCCGGCGTGGTCCTCACCGAACTCCTCGCGCGCACCGCAGGCGGCCCAGGCCGACCTGCGCCGCCCCCCGGGCACCGCCCGCCGAAGCCCGAGGAGCCCTTGAGCCAGCGGGAGGACGAAATCCTGCGGTGGCTGAACAGCCAGCTTTCTCTGCGGGAGATCGCCAGCGAGCTCTACGTGTCCTACGACACCGTTAAGACGCACACCCGCCACATCTATCGCAAACTCGGGGTGTCAACCAGGCAGCAGGCCGTGAGCCGGGCACGGAGCGATAACGCCCGGTAGGCCTTGGTCCCAGCCGGCTGCCGGGGCTGGGCCGCACCGGCACCCAGGCAGCAGCCGGGTTGCTGGATCCCATCACCTCGTGCTCTGCGCGCCGTACCCGTGTTCCCCCGTTCTGATCGCCGGCTTGGCCCGTCCGGAACGGCTCCACGCTCACCAACTCCAGGCCCAGGTTACGTACCCGGTCCAGGATGCCGTAGAGGCATGACTGATCGCGGATCTCGCCGATCAGGACTGTTCGCCCCGCTCCCGGCTCCATGGTCATCCCGGCGAACGCGGAACCGAGACGCTCGGTCAATCGCCCTCGAACACTGATCTGGTATCGGACCGGTCCCACGTTTCCTCCTCCCTTCTCCGGTTTCTCTCACTGTCCGCCCGAAGCGGGTGAGTGTTCATCCCCCGGTGCCGGTCTCACCTGGGTGACCGCTGACGCTGGTGCCCGCGTCCGTGTGGCATCGGCTCTCCGGGAGGCGCGGCGTTGCCCTGTCAAGCCCGGGGGAGGCATTGCGCGATCATCTCACCCAGGTGAAGCGGCTCAGGGGTGATGCTGGCTCACCCTCGGTGACTGCACAGTGAGTCCCATCGATGCGATGTCGCGCACAGTGAGAGGAAGGATCGCATGTCGCACGCGAAGTTTCTCAGCCCTCTCGCGGTGAGAGGAAGGATCAGCATGTCGCACACGAAATCTCTCAATCCCCCGGTGGTCACCGCCGAGTCGGCAGAGCACGCACTGGGCATCGTTGGGCGGTTTCTGAGCCGGTACGGCCTCGTCGTCGTCCTCGCCTGGATCGGCGTAGGGCATTGCGCCGCACCCGCCGCCATTCAGCCGCTGATCGCCCATAGCCCTCCGCTGAGCTGGCTTTACAGCATCTTCAATGTCCACACGCTCGGCTACGCGCTCGGCAGCACGGAGATCTTCGCGGCTCTGCTCATTGCGCTCCGGCCGCTCTGGCCGCGGGTCTCGGCCGTGGGCAGCGCGTTCGGCGTCCTGCTCTTCTGCAGCACGATCAGCTTCCTGTTCACCACACCCGGAATCACCGCAGGCGGACCGGTGCTGTCGATGCTCGGTGAGTTCCTGATCAAGGACATTGTGCTGCTTGGTGTCGCGCTGTGGACACTGGGCGACTCGCTCGGTGCGCACCGGCGGACCCGGCCAGCCTCGTAGGGACACAGCGCGACGGTGGCCCGCTCAGCGATGTATCCGTGGAGTTGCTCGGCCGCCGCCGGCGGTCCGGCCGCGAGCGCTCGGATCTGCTCCAGCTGGTTCAGCGGCCGCTTGGACCTCCGCGCACTTCCCGGGAGACCCGGTTAGTGGAGCGCACGCGGAGCCGCCGGCGTCGCCCGTCGCGCGTCTTCCGCCTGCCGCGGCCTACGCGCAGCCGCACGGCAAGCGCCGTGGCGGACAGCAGGAACAGCGCGCCGGTCACGCCGAGCCAGTGCCACAGGAACGGGTCGAGTGACAGGTTTGTGGTGACGGTGAACCGCCTCGGCAGCCGGAAGATGAGCGGGAACCAGATGAGCAGCAGCATGCCGGAAAGCGCCGTGGGGATACGCAGGTAGTTGATCCACGGCACGGCGGGCAGTTGCGGTCGGCGGTGCCTGAAGACCGCCATGGCGGACCGGTCGGCGACCGTGTACATCGGCATCAGGATCACGTCGTGGCCGATGACCGCGCCGACGAACCAGATTGGGATGCCGACGGCGTTGTTGGGCAGCAGCTCAGCCGTGGCGTACCCGGCGAGCGCGAAGCAGCCGAGCATGGTGAGCAGATGGAGCGGGCCAGCCCCGTACCAGCGCGGGAACCGGCGCGGGTCAAACCGTCGGAGGAACCGGCGCAGGTCAGGCCAGTGGAGCAGATCAGACCGCGGGAAGGGTCGGCGCATGTCAACTCCGGAAGGTCAGGCTGGCGACCCACTTCGTGTTGTGAACGCCGGGGCTGGCGGGCAGGATCACCCGGGCCGGGTAGCCGTGGTCGGGCGTGAGGTCCGCGCCGTTGACCCGCAGGGCCAGCAGCGAGTCCGGATCCATGACCTGTCCCGCCGACAGCACCACCTGGCTGAATGCTCCGCCGCGTTCCAGCGACTTGACCAGGGCACTCGACGGGTGTGCCACGCCGGCCAGCCGGGCGAGGTCGCTGAGCCGGACCCCGGTCCAGGCCTGGTCGTCCGTAGACCAGCCCTCAACGCACGCGATCGGCAGGCTGGCGGTGTGCTGCTCCATGTCAAGCAGGTCGGCCCGGCTAAGCACGGTGAGTGGCTGGCTGGCCTGGCCGTCGCGGCCGAGCGTGAGCCGCCAGGCGTCTCCGGTCTCCGACTCCCTGATCCGGGCGCTTGCCGCGGTCTGGTTGACCTGGAAGCCGTCGGGACCGCTGACGTTCCCGCCGTGCGGGGCGAGCAGGGCCGTCCACCGCAGCGGGCCGCCTAGGGACTGGCCCACGGACAGCAGCGCGATGAGGGCCGAGCCAGCGCCGGCGAAGGCCAGCACGCCGCGCCGGGAGATCGTTGGTTCGGCCGGCGCCACGGGTGCCAGGTACCCGGCTTCTGGTGGCTCGGGCCGTGTCCTGGCCAGGTTGGTGCGCAGTTCCCCGATGAAGCTGCGGCTGCGCAGTGCCCTGATCATGGCCGGCAGCTTGAGTACCACGTGGATGACGAAACCCGCTATGAATACCCAGGCGCCGTAGAAGTGCAGCGGGTAGAAGGAGCCGGGGAACTTGTACCACGTCTGGATGTTCAAGATTCCCGTCGCGAACTCGAACACCGCCCCGCCGACGAGCAGGAACAGCGACAGGCGGTCCAGCGCGTGTGCTGGCGAGCGCAGCGGTGGCCATTCGAACAGCTTCGGCAGCACCGACCAGAGCTTGAACAGCAGGATCGGCACCAGCACCAGCCCCAGGGTGACGTGCACACCCTGGTTGAGCCGGTAGAGCCAGACCGGGTGGGTGGGCCAGGAGAACAGGTAGAAACCCAGCAGCCCTTTGCCCGGTGTCTCGTCATTGATCCGGCTCAGGTCCGGGTTGTAAGCGTCGTAGGAAAGCAGGCCGGTCACGAACATCACCGGGACGGACGCCAGCAGCAGCAGGCCGAATACCGAGGCCAGCCACGGGCCCCGGATGGCGCTGCGCCAGAAGGACCGGCGGAACGGCCCAGGGGGAGGATCGGAGGGGAGGAGCGATTTCACCGGGGGTCCTCCTTGGCGGCGCCGTCGAGGAGGCGGACGGCGGTGGTGCAGGAACGGCCGTCTACCGGGAGCCATACGTATTCAGGGCGGACCTTGGCCCCCGCGACCGGGAGGAACACGCCGGGCGGGATACCGGCGAGGAGCGGCTGCGCGCACCGGTGGTAGTACCGGCTGAGCGAGGGGGGGTTCCCGAATGGCGGCCTGGGGCTGTCGGTGATGATCGCGCTGAACCGGCGTTCGGCGACCGCGTGCGCCGCGGCACGCCGGAAGCTGGCGATCGCCGTCTGGTCCGAGGCCCGCAGTACGTCGGCCGCTGCGTCCAGGTGTGCGACCGGAGCCATCCCCGCCATCATGCTCAGGGCCGGGTCCGCCGGGACCGCGACGGTTCCGCCGATGGCCCGCAGGCCGGCCAGCAGCCGCTCGCCGACGCTACGGTCGGCGAGCGTGGGGATCGCCTGGGACGGGTGCAGGCTGGTGAGCAACACGGCCACCTGGGCCAGGACGAGCACGGCCGGCGCCACCGTCACCCGCCACGCCGCTGCGCTGCCGAGCGCGGATCCGCTACCGGATTCGGCTCCGCGGCCGAGCGCCAGGCCGGCCAGCAGCGCCACGGCGAGATACGCGGGCAGCACGTCGTTGATCACGCCGCCGCTGTGCACAAGGGCGGCGTAGCCCTCAACCGCCAGCGCGGCGCAGCCGGCCACCAGGACGCGGGGTACCCGGCGCGCGCCGATCAGGGCGGCGCACGCCGCCAGGCCCATCCCGGTCGCCAGGGCCGTCCAGAACCAGCCGAAACTGCTGGCGGCCAGCGAGTGCTCGCTCATCTGCTCGAAGACGTAGTAGACGTACCAGCCGCCGCTGGCCAGCCCGAGCACGAGCGTGCTGACACCCAGCACCGTGATCTCAGCGAGCGCGGCGACGCAGGCGAGTCCGCGGCGCGGACCGGTCAGCAGCGCGGCGACCACCGCGGCCCCCTCGGCGAGCCCGGTCTGCTTGGTGAGCGCCGCGGCGGCGAGCAGTACCCCGGCGGCGATGGCACCACGCGGGCCGCGCATCCACCGGGCGGCGTACAGGCCGCCGATGCTGAGCGCGAGGAAAAGCGAGTCGACCCGGCCGACGTCGAACCACGTGTCCGTGACGGAGTAGGCCGCGGCGAACAGGCCCGCGGCACCGAGCCCGGCCGCGACACTCCCCGTTTCCCGCTGGACCAGGCGGCCGAGCAGCGCGAAGCAGGACAGCGAAGACACGAGGGATACCAGGCGCAGTGTCAGGTATGAGACGCCGAGCACCCGGGCCGCGGCGGCCGACACGGCGAAATACAGCGGCGGGTAGCCGTCGGGGACGTACTCCACGGTCGGCGCCGGGTACAGCGGCTGGCCGGCCAGGATGCGATGCACCTCGACGAGCGAGTTGCTCTCCAGCCATTCAACCGGGAACGGGTAGCCCAGCCGGCTCAACGCGACAAACAGGTACCCGGCTATCGCGGCCAGACCCGCCAGCGCCGCGGCGAGCCGCGCGGCGCGCGCCGCGGAATACGGCGCGCCGTGCGGCCGGGGCTGGCCGGCCACGGCCAGCCTGGCGGTATCTGCCGGGCGTGACTGGATACCCGGGCCGCTGCCAAAGGTCACGCTGTGTATTACATTCAGCCGCCCCTCGGCACGGCAAGGAGTTGCCCCATTACAAACTGGTGATAGCGCGCCGCTTCGCGGTTGCCCGGACGTGACCGTGCGTAGCCTCGGGGTATGCGAGTACTTGTCACCGGCGGCGCCGGCTTTATCGGGCCCCACGTTGCCGAGGCGCTCATGGGCGCCGGCCACGAGGTGCGGGTGCTTGACGCCCTGCTGCCGCTCGTCCACCCCGCAGGTGCCCAGCCGTTCCCCGGTGACCAGGGCTTCGAGTTCACCCGCGGTGACGTCCGCGACGCGCGGGCGGTGGACAAGGCGCTGCGCGGTGTCGGCGCCGTTTGCCACCTGGCGGCGATGGTCGGGCTCGGCGTCGACTTCGATGACGCGCCGCTGTACGCCGGCTGCAACGACCTGGGGACCGCCGTCCTGCTGGCCGCGATGGCCCGCGCGGGAGTCGGCGGGCTCGTGCTCGCCTCGTCGATGGTCGTCTACGGCGAGGGCGCCTACTCGTGCGCCGAGCACGGGCTGGCCGCGACGCCGCCGCCGCGGCGGCCCGCCGACCTCGACGCAGGCAGGTTCGAGCCGCGCTGCGAGCGCTGCGGCAAGCCACTGTCACCGCAGCTGGTGCCCGAGGACGCGCCGCTCGGGCCGCGCAACGTCTACGCCGCCACCAAACTCACCCAGGAGAACCTGGCCGCATCCTGGGCCAGGGCTACCGGGGGCCAGGCGGTGGCGCTGCGCTATCACAACGTGTACGGCCCGGGGATGCCGCGTGACACGCCCTATGCCGGGGTGGCGTCGTTCTTCCGCTCCGCCTTGGCGGCCGGGCGCGCGCCCCGGGTCTTTGAGGATGGGGGGCAGCGGCGCGACTTCGTTCACGTCCGGGACGTGGCCGCCGCCACCGCCACCGCGCTTGACCCGGTGACCGGAACCGGCGTTCCCGGCGGCCCGGGTACCCTGCGCGCCTACAACGTGGGCAGCGGCACCCCGCGGACCGTCGGCCAGCTGGCGTCGGCCCTCGCCGACGCCTACGGCGGCCCGCCCTCCGTTGTGACCGGCGAGTACCGGCTCGGCGACGTCCGGCACATTACCGCGTCAAGCGAGCGCATCTGGCGGGAACTGGGCTGGCGCGCAGCGGTGCCGTTCGCCGAGGGGATCGCAGAGTTCGCGGCGGCACCGGCCCGCCGGGTGCCGGCTGCGCAGTGCTGACCGCCTGAGTGCTGGGCGTTCGGCGCTGGCCGTTCAGCGGGAGACGGGCAGCCTCATCTCGAAGCGGCACCCGTCCCTGGTGTTCAGGACGCGCACGCTGCCCCGGTGAGCTTCCACGATGCCGCGCACGATGGCGAGGCCAAGCCCTGCGCCGCCGTCGGGTGCGGGGCTGCGCGCGTCGGTGCCGCGCCAGGCCAGGTCGAACACATGCGGCAGGTCGGCTTCCGGGATGCCTCCGCAACCGTCGGCCACCGTGAGCAGGGCCGCCTCGCGGTCCGGCCGCGCCTCGACGTACACGCTTCCCTCTGGCGGGGTGTACCGGATGGCATTGGTCACCAGGTTGGTGAGCGCCCGAGACAGCTCGCGCGGGTCAGCGCGAATGGTGAGCTGCCCGGCCGCCTGACCGGCCAGCCGCACGCCGCGCCCCCTGGCCAGCGCTTCCGCGCTGGCCAGCACGTCGCTGACCAGGTCGTCCAGCGTGATCTCGTCATGGGACAGCTGCAAGGTACCGGAATGGATGCGGGACACCTCGAACAGGTCATTGACCATGATCGCCAGGCGTTCGGCCTCGGCCCGCATCTGCTTGTGGTAACGAGCCGGATCGGCGGCCAGGCCGTCCTCCAGCGCTTCGGCCATCGCCCGCAGCCCGGCCAGCGGCGTGCGCAGGTCGTGTGACACCCAGGCCACCAGCTCCCGCCGGGACTGCTCGAGCGCCCGCTCTCGCGCACGCGACCGCGCTAGCTTCGCGCTGGTGTCCGCCAGTTCCCGGGACAGGCCCGCGAATTCCGCGGCCAGCGGCAGCACCGGGGGCCTGAACTGGCCCGCCTCGTCTCCCAGCGACCGCGCGGCCTGCCGCAGCGCCGCGCTGCCGGACTCGACCTGCCGCCCGAGCAGCCAGCTGAAGGCCGACGCCACCAGGCCGGCGATGACGCACACGATCACGACAACGCCGAGATCGTGCTGCGACAGGAACATCGCTTCGGCGGTGCCGAGCGTGCCCGCCACGATCGCGAGCACCGGCACGATCCCGCTCGCCTGGATGGACAGGCGGAGCGACGCCCGGCGCAGCAGCCGGATGACGCCCATGCCCGCCAGGCCCACCGCGCTGGTGCAGCTCGCCGCGATCAGGACAATCTGAATCTGGGCGTTCATGCAGGGTCCGCTTCCCAGCGGTAGCCGACGCCCCAGACCGTCTTGAGCTGAGCCGGCGCCGCGGGCTCCTCCTCAACCTTGAACCGCAACCGGCGAACATACACGGTAATGGTGGACAGATCGCCGAAGGACCACCCCCATACCTGTTCAAGCAGCTCGGCGCGGGCGAACGCCCGGCCCGGGTGGGAGACGAAGAAGGCGAGCAGGTCGAACTCTCGCACGGTCAGATCCAGCTCCCGGCCGTCGCGGCGGGCGCGGCGTGCCGCCACGTCGACCTCCAGCCGTCCCGAGCGCACCGGCTGCGGGACGACCGCTGCCGTGTCGCTCGCCCGGGCGCGGCGCAGGACGGCCTGAACCCGCAGCGTGAGCTCCCGGGGACTGAACGGCTTGGTCACGTAGTCATCGGCGCCGCTCTCAAGCCCGCGCACGCGGTCGCTTTCCTCGCCGAGCGCGGTCAGCATGATCACGGGCAGCGGTGCCTGCGTGTCCTGCTCTTCGCGCAGGCGCCGGCACACTTCCAGGCCGCTGGCGCCCGGCAGCATCAGGTCAAGCACCACCAGATCCGGCCGCCAGCTCGCGGCGATTTCCAGCGCGGCCTGCCCGTCCACCGCATGCCACGGTTCCAGGCCGGCATGGCGCAGGTAGCCCACGACGACCTCCGCCACCATCAGGTCGTCTTCGACAACGAGAATGCGTTCGTGCACGACCCGAGTCTAGAAACGTCTGACGGGTGTCAGGAGCGGCCATCACCGCATTACGGGAAATATTTCCTCAGATTGTCATAACGCCTCGTGCGCTTTTTCGCAAATTCGCGGGCGGGCCCGGACCTTGAGTTCCTTGCTTTGTAAGGCTTTACAGCCGATGCCTGCCTGGCACTAGTAATAACGTCGCACCCGTGATCGTTGACGTGATCTTTCCGTGCCTTAACGAGGCGGCGGCATTGCCGTGGATCCTCGACCGGATGCCCGTTGGCTTCCGCCCGATCGTTGTCGACAACTCCTCAACTGACGGGTCTGGCGATATTGCGAGGTCGCTCGGTGCGACGGTCGTGCCCGAGCCGGTCCGAGGCTTCGGGGCCGCGGCTCACGCGGGCCTGCTGGCAGCGACTACCGACCTGGTGTGCTTCTGCGACTGCGACGGCAGCCTGGACCCGCGGCAACTTCCGCTGCTGACCGCACCGCTGCTGGCCAGCCAGGCCGACCTGGTCCTCGGCCGCCGCGCCGCGGCGCAGCGGAGCGCCTGGCCGCTGCCGGCGCGGCTGGCTAACTGGGAACTGGCCCGGCGGGTGCGCCGTCGCACCGGACTTGGCCTCCGTGACCTGGGACCGATGCGAGCGGCAGGCCGGGACGCACTGCTCAGCCTGAACCTCGCCGACCGCAGGTTCGGCTACCCGCTTGAGATGGTCATGACTGCGGCGGCCGCCGGCTGGCGGGTGTCTGAGGTCGAGGTGACCTATCTGCCCCGCATCGGAAAATCCAAGGTGACCGGGACGGTGGGCGGCTGCGTGCGCACCGTGCGCGACATGAGCCAGGTACTCGCCCGGTGACCGCTCACGCACCGGAAGCGCCCGCCACCTTGCTCGTCATCGCGAAGCAGCCTGTGCCAGGACGAGTCAAGACGCGCCTGGTACCGCCGTGCACCTATGAGCAGGCCGCCGCGCTGGCCGAGGCCGCGCTCGCCGACACGCTGCACACCATGCTGATGCTCCCGGCCAGGCGGCGGGTCCTGGTCCTCGACGGCAGGCCAGGCCCGTGGCTGCCCCCCGGGTTCGACATCGTGCCGCAGTGCGGCGGCTCGCTCGACGAGCGCCTCGCCGACGCATTCGCCGCCGTCCGCGGGCCAGCGCTGCTTATCGGGATGGACACGCCGCAGGTCACACCCGCCTTGCTCACGGTGGACTGGCAGGCCGCCGACGCGGTGTTCGGCCCGGCCGCGGACGGCGGGTTCTGGGCGCTCGGCCTGCGTGTACCGGCCCCCGCCCTGCTGCGCGGCGTCCCCATGTCGACCCCAGGAACCGGCGCAGTGCAACGTGCCCGCCTGCTCGCGGCCGGGCTGCGAATCGCCGACCTGCCACAGCTGCGCGACGTGGACACGGCAGCGGATGCCGTGGCCGTGGCCCGCCAGGCACCGCGGAGCCGGTTCGCCGCGCAGGCGCGGGAGCTCACAGCGGTCCTGAGCCCGGCTGACGCGGGCACCGTCGGCGAAAGCATCCTCAGGACGACGGCATGAGGGCAGGGGCGATCGCCCTGTACGAAGAGGCGCTCTGCGAGCAGACCGCGGCGCTGGTCCTGCGGACCGCTGACGGCCGGGCGCTGCCGTTCCAGGTCTCCCGGTGGTGCGGGGCCCCCGATGCCGCCGACGAAGAACTGCTCAGCCACTGCCGGGGCCCGGTCCTCGACGTGGGCTGCGGCCCCGGGCGGCTCACCGTGGCGCTTGCCGAACGCGAGATCCCGGCCCTCGGCGTGGACATCTCGCGAGCCGCGGTGGCCCGGGCGCGCCGGGCCGGGGCACCAGTCCTGCACCGCTCGGTGTTCGATCCGCTGCCCGGACTGGGCCGGTGGGCCACCGTGCTGCTCGCGGACGGCAACATCGGCATCGGCGGCCAGCCGGCCCGCCTGCTGCACCGCTGCTCCCAGCTACTGGCACCGGGCGGTCAGATCCTGATCGAAGCCGAGCCAGGTAACGTCGACGAGCAGCTGACCGCATGGCTCGAGCACCCCGACGGCCGACGCGGCCCGGTCTTCGCCTGGGCCCGCATGGGCACGGCCGCCCTCCTGCGCGCCACCGACGAGGTCGGCCTGCAGGTCAGGGGCCAATGGCGTCACGCGGACCGCACATACATCCGAGCTGTCACGCGGGCGGCCGCGCAGCGGCGGCAGTCGCCTGTGCTCGAGCTGCGCGCTGTGCCGGTGGGAGTACTCCATGATGAACGGCAGCGCAGGGACTAAGAGACATAGGTGATGAGGGTGGGGTTGCTGAACCCGATAGGCAGCGCATTACCGCGGTCCGGCGGGTCGCGACGAGCCTCCGGAAGTCACTCCCCGCCAGGAGGTGAAACGCAGCAGCTGCCCGCCGATCACGGGCGCGAGGACCGGGGCGACACCGAACACGAGCATCAGCGAGCCAAGGATACGGGCCAGGTCCCGGCCTTCGTGCATGTCGCGTACCATCGCCAGGCTGACCACGATCCCGGCAGCGCCCGCCATGCCCTGCAGGAACCGGAACGCGAACCGGTACTACTACTGGATGGCCAAGACCCAGACGGCCAGCCAGTGCTTCACCGCTCCGTGGGCCATCGAAACCGGAACTATCTACGATTCGGACGACTCGGGTCCAGGTGGTACGGGTACGGCTGGCCGATGAGGGTGCCGGCCACGGAGGCGCAGCCGCCGAAGTAGGCGTGATAGGCGCTGGGTACCATCGCGTCGGGTCTCCTCACCGCAGCCGGTGGCCCCGGGGTGAGATTCTCCCCGGGGCTACCGGGCTCAGGACGGGCCGGTGAGCCCGTGATGGTGGTCGTGGTGGTGGCCGTGAACGCCATCGGCCGGACCGGGTGACGGAGCTTTCTGGCCCCAGCTGGTCGTTGCTGGCTGGCTGGTCTGCTGGCGTAGCCAGGTGATGCCGTCACTGAGGCTGGGTGACCGCCACTGCCCTGCGTTGTCGCCCTGGTTGCGACGCCGAGCCGGCTCGTACTCTCCGTCGCCCGCCCGGCTGCTGGCGGGGCGTTCGGCGGGCAGGGCCATGGCGGGGAAACGGCTGGCGCTCGATGGGCGGGCCCGGGACGGGCCGGGCCGGCCGCTGCCGGAATTCTCGTGGTCGGCGGCGAACGGCAGGCCGGTCGACAGGGCCCGGGGACCCACGATCGCCGCTTCGGCCAGCAGGCTGACGCCGAGCGCGAGCAGCAGGCTGCTGGTGCCGCCACCGGCTGATGCGTGGGCGGCGCCCGCGATCACCATCAGGATGAGCTTGGCGGCGATGAGCGTGATCCACAGTCCGACGGTGACCGGGCGGTAGCGCTGCCACAGTTCGCCACCTTGGGGGTACAGCTCGATGGTGGCCCCCCGGGCAGCACCCAGGGCCGCGGAGATGCCGGCGCCGGCCGCCAGGAAGCCAATGTCCCTCGGGGTGAGATGGGGGGCGGAGGATCCGGTCAGGTCGGTGATGCCGAGCACGGTGAGCACCACGGGCAGCACCAGCAGCCGCTTGGCCTTCAGCGGCTGGCCTTTCATCCGAGACCAGAGCACGTAGCCGACCGCGGCCACGGCCAGCACGATGGTGAGAGGGGACGGGATGGCGCTGTGGGCGGAGGCGTGGGCGGCGGCCAGGGTGGCCGGTGAGCTGGTCATCTCAGGCCTCCTGCAGTTCACGGGTGCGGCCGCTCGGCGTGAGGGCGGGCAGGTGCCTGGCCCGGACGGCCAGGGCGATGGTGCGGGTCAGGACCATCGCGACGGCCATGAAGATCAGGGCGTCGGTGATGGCGTCGGCGGTGATGGCGTTGGAGATCATCCAGTGGCCGAGCTGCGGGCCGAACCAGTGGAATGAGCCGTAGGAGAACGCGGCGCGGGCGCCGATGACGACAGTCCACAGGGCCGCGCAGCCGGCCCCGGCCCGGCTGACGGGCTTGCCGGTTCTGGGGCTGCGGTACACCGTCATCAGTGCCGTGGCGACCAGGCCGAGGACGATCCCGGCCGCGGCGAGGGCGATCTCGAGGGTGAGCCCTCCGCCGTGGGTGGTCATCTTTTCCAGGAACAGCGGCACGACGGCGGCCGTGGTCAGGATCGGCCGCAGGATCCGGAACTTGGTGATCTTGCGGTGCGATCCAAGGTCAGCTTCGAGCACCGCGGCCAGGACGATGACGTTGACGATTTCGGCGTCCATAAGCGTGGACATCAGTGGCTCCTTCTGTCGGCGAGGTTCAGGGCTCCTCGTTCATGCCTCCATCGTCTGGTCCGTGGCCCTCGGGCACATCGGCGCAAGGACCGGACTCGGGCCGGGTCAGGTGACGCGGTGCTCCTCGGCGCTATGACGTAGGCGCCGGATGGGCGCTGGCTCTGCCCCGGCCATGGCCAGGGCGGGCTGGTCGTGGGCCGCTGGTGACAGGCTCAGGCGTGGTGGGGTGGTGCCGCGGCCCGGACCGCGTCCAGGACGGCGTCGATGTCGCCGGCCTTCTCGGCGAAGGCGACGGCTCCTGCCGCCAGGGCGGCACGGCGGAGGCCGCTTCGCACGCTCATGGCCACCACGGCACAGCCCGGCCTCCGGCACAGGCTGGCCACCAGGGCGAGACCCGTTGCCTCGTCGGGGATCAGCACGTCCACCAGGGCCACCGATGGGCCGGTGGCCTCGGCCAGGGCCAGGGCGGCCGCGCCGTCTGCGGCGTCAGCCACGATGACCAGGTCAGCCTCCAGGGCGACGGTCTGGCCGATGGCCGCCCGCACCCGGGCGTCGTCGTCTGCCACCAGCAGCCGGATGGGCCTACTGGGGCCGTATGAGACAAGCCCCCTGCCGACGGAGGGGGGACCGTCGCCGGCGACGGGCGCACGGGCCGGGAACCGGGGACAGGTCATCAGCCCATCCTCGCGCGGGCGCCGGGCGGTGGCATCGGCCCGATGACGGGTCCTGGGCCCGGACATGCGTCGCTGCCGCATTGGCCAAATGACCTACGGGCTGCTTCCTCAGCAGTGGTCTCGGGGACCCGGCGCCAGACCTTCGCGCACCGCCCACAAGGCGGCCTGAGTGCGAGACACCAACCCCAGCTTGGTAAGGATGGCCGACACGTGGGTGCGGGCGGTACGCTCGCTCACCACCAGCCTCTGGGCGATCTGGTGGTTCGAGGCTCCTTCGGCCACCAACGCGAGCACCTCGCGCTCCCTGGGCGTCAGGCTGTCTCGGGGCCGCCGGGGGCCGCGCACCGAGTCGGCCAGCAGCCGGGCCACGACCGGATCGAGATGCATCCGCCCCGCCAGCGCGGCGCGTATGGCCTGGGCCACCTGGTCGGCGTCGGCGTCTTTGAGCAGGTAACCGGCCGCCCCGGCCTCAAGGGCGCCGCGAACCTTGGCCTCCTCCACGAAGCTGGTCATGACCACTACCTCGATGGCCGGCCAGCAAGACTTGATCTCGCCGGTGGCAGCGATGCCGTCCATCGCCGGCATCAACAGGTCCATCAACACCACATCAGGCAGGTTGCCATCCGGTTCCAGCGCGGCGATGCGGTCCAGGGCCTGGCGGCCGTCGACCGCCTCGCCGATCACCTCGATGTCGTCCACCTGTTCCAGGTAGGCCGCCACGCCGCTGCGCACCACCCGGTGGTCGTCGACCAGAAACACCCGGATGGCAGCAGCGCCATCAGCCTCAGCTGACATCTAGGGCCGTGTTTCCTCGGTGTCCTCGGCCACCGGGTAGCGACACGGCCACGGTGGCGCCGGTGCCCGGCGCGCTGGTGACGGTGAGGCTGGCGCCGATGGCCTCGGCCCGCTCGGCCATCGTCGAGAGCCCGAGGTGACCGGGATGCCCGGCGGCGGGGTCGAAGCCGGCCCCGTCGTCGCTCACCGTCACGCCCACGACCCCCTCCTGGGCGGTGATTCTGACGGTTGCGCGGCCGGCACGAGCGTGTTTGACCACGTTGTGCAGAGCCTCTGACGCAATCCGGTACAGGTGCTCCTCCTCCTCAGCGGAAAGCTCAAGGCGCTGCTCGGGGCCCTCCACCGCGACGCCCACCTGCTCCCGGGCGCTCAGCGCCGCCGCCTGCTTGGCTAGGGCGGCGACCAGGCCTTCCTCAGCCAACGCCCCCGGGCGCAGCTCGAAAATGAGCGCCCGCATCTCGGCCAGGGCGCCTTGGGTCAGCTCGGCCAGCTGAGCGATAGAACGGCCGAGCGGCCCGCCGTCGTCGCCGCCAGCCTTGACCATCGCGAGCTGGGCGGCTCGGGCATGCATGGTCATCGAGAACAGCGCCTGGCTCACCGAGTCGTGCAGCTCGCGGGCCAGGCGGGTCCGCTCCTGCGACGCCGCCGCCTTTTTGACCTGGGCGGCCAACCGGGCGTTGGTCACCGCTACCGCGGCCTGATCGGCCAGAGCGGCGTAAAAGGCGAGCTCGGTCTCGCTCGGCCCGGTCAGCCCTCGCGGGAGGTACGCCCCGAAGAGACCGATCACCCGGCCCTCCCACGACAAGGGCACGTAGACCCCCGCTTGCCAGTCCAGGTCCTTCAGGCTAGCGGCAAAGGCCTTGATCGTCGGGTGGGCCTCCCACACGGCGCGAGCGTCGGGCAGCACGACAGGCGTCCCGGGAGCGGAACCGACGACGATCCGCCCAGCAGTCATCGCCTCGATGACCTCCTCGCCAGCAGCGCCAGCAAGAAGAACCCGGCTCGTGCTCCTCGGCTTGTATCCCCCCAAGATCAGCCTGTGATCGTCGCCTACCACAGCCATCCCGCACTGCAGGGCTCGCGTGCCCTCCACCGCGTGGCGAGCAATTCCGGTCAGGATCTCGGTAATGGTTCCGTGGCCGACCAGCTGGGCCGCCGCCTGAGCCAGCGCCATCGCCGTCCGGCCCGCGGCCCTGGTATCGCTGACGTCCCGGAAGATGATCACGCGATGCGGGCAGCCATCTATGTCAATCGGGAGGGTGGAACAGACGACCTCACGCTCGATCCCGTCAGGACGGGTCAGGATACCGGTGAACCGATCTGATGAATCGCCCTCGGGACCGCGTCGTCGTTCGGAGAAGCAGGCCAGCACGAACGCCCGCTCCCGGGTCGGCATGATGTCCAGGAAGTCCCGGCCCCGCAACTCCTCCAACGGCAAGCCCAGCATCTGACGGGCCGCCGGATTGGCATACACGAAACGCCGTTCGCCGTCGCAGACAGTGATCCCGTCCTGGACGCCGGCCACCACTTCCGCCAGCGCCGGCAAACCCAGCGCGGTGGCATCAGCCAACGCACAGGGCCCCAGCAGATCTCGGAGAACATGGGCAGGTTCGCTGGACGAAGCGCCTGCCGGGGCTTGTCCACCACCGCCAGGCACCGCTGATTGCTTGGTTCCGCTAGACGGAGCAGTCCCACCGCGACCGATTGCTGTCACCGTCTCGTCGTCCCTCACCTCGGTTACCACACAAGCCTGGCATCCCCACCATCGGGCTGCAACAAGACCGGGCATCGCCCAGCCGGTACCCGTGGGGCGGACGGCCGCGCAGGTACTGCAACGGATCACCACCGAGAACGCCACCCTCAAGCAGCGCGCCCGCCAGCTCACCCAAGTGGACAGGGACCTGGAAGAACGCCTGCAAGCCGCCTGCTCGAACAACAAGTTCGCCGACCGTCGCATCGCCCAGCTCGGGTCACAGCTCACCGGATGCCTAACCGGCGTAAGCCCGCCTGGCCAGAGATAAGGACCCGGACTCGTCTCCTGCTGGTTCAGCCGAGAGGGCGTGCCTGATCGGCCCGGTAACGCCAGGCGGCCAGGACGGCGAAGCCGACTCCGTAACCGGCCAGCACGAGGACATCGGCCGGGTCAAACGCACGGCGGGCGACAATATTCCAGCCCAGGTCGCCGAGGTGATAAGTGGGAAGCACGTGGGCGACATCACGCATCCACGGGGGAAACGCCTTCAGCGGCACCAGGAGCCCGCCGAGGACGTTCAGGACGAGCATCGCGGCGATCATCACCGCCTGCGCCGATGACGAGCTGGTAACCAGGCCGAGCAGGATGCCGAGCGCGGCGAACGGCAGGCTGCCCAGCCAGCAGGCAACGATCAGCTCGGCCCAGGCCGCGGCCGGCAGGTCAGGGCGCGCGGCGCCCTCGGCCACGAGCGCCAGAACCGCCGTGGCGGCAAGGGCCAGGCCGACCCCGATCAAGGTCTTGCCCACCGCGTAGGCCCAGGACGGGAGCGGGGTCAGGCGCAGCTGCCGGGTCCAGCCGCTGGCCCGCTCGGCGGCCAGGCGGCCCCCGCCGGCGTTGAACGCCGCGGCGATCGCCGCCCACGCGCACATCGAGACCATGAAGTACACCGGCCAGGGCACCCCCCAGCTCCTGGCGTTGCCCGCGTTGTTGGTCGGGTTGTCGTAGCTGGCGAGGTAGAACACGACCGGGAAGGCCAGCGTCCAGATCAGGAAGCTGGCAGTGCGCAGCACCCGCCGCAGTTCGAAGAAGGTGAAACTGACCACGGGCGGGCGGCGCCGGGCGCCCGCGCCGGGTGCATCGGCAGTCATCGGGTGATGTCCTCTCCGGTAAGGGCCAGGAAGGCTTCCTCCAGCCCAGCGCCGGTAACCTCCAGGTCGGAGAAATCGACCGCAGACCGGTACAGGGCCTTGACGGTGGCATCGGCGTCAGTGCTCTCCAGAGTGATCACGCCGTCGCTGCTGTCGACCCGCTGCACGGCCGGGAGAGCGCCGAGCATTCCCTCGCCGGCCGCCGAGGCGCGAAAACGGATGCGCTTGGCCGCCACAACCCGGCGGATGTCGCGGACCGGCCCGTCGGCGGCGATCCGGCCCCGGTGCATCACGGCAACCCGCGTGGCGGCCTCCTCGGCCTCGGCGAGATAGTGCGTGGCGAACACCACGGCCCGGCCACCGGCTGCGAAGGCCCGCACCGTGTGCCAGAACGCGCGCCGGGCGGGCACGTCCAGGCCGACTGTCGGCTCATCGAGAACCAGCAGCCGCGGGTTCGCGCAGATGGCCAGCGCGAACCGCACCCGCTGAAGCTCCCCGCCCGACAGGCGGCCGACCTTGCGGCCCGCCAGGCCGACGAGCCCGGCCTGCTCGATCACGGCCGGGGGGCTCAGCGGCCTGCGGTACAACGAGGCCACGAACTCGACCAGCTCGCCGACCCGCGTTCCTTCCGGCAGCCCGCTTCCGGCACCGGACTGCAGCAGCGCTCCCACCAGCCCGTCCGCGATCGCGTGCTGCGGCGTGCGCCCGAGGACCCGGACCTGCCCCGAGGACGGCGTCAGCAGGCCGAGGACCATGGCCAGCGTGGTGGACTTGCCGGCGCCGTTCGGCCCGAGCAGCGCGAGTGTCTCCCCCGCAGCTACCTGCAGGTCGATCCCGGCGACCGCCTCGACCTTCCCGTAGCTGCGGTGCAGGCCGCGCAGCGCCAGGACCTGCCCGGACTCCGCGGTACTGGCCTGTGTCGTCATCTAGGTCCCTCCTGTGTGATCAGCCTGACGGCCAGAAGATGAGGGTGCCGGGCGCTCTTCCAGGTCAACCACGGCAACCAGGGCACGAGCCTGGGTTCCGGCCGGGTCCGGGCTGCCGAAGCGCGCGTGCAGTTCCTGGAACACCCGCAGGAATTCCGCCACGCCCTCGGCGGTCAGCCACAGCGGCCCCTGGGCAACAACTATCTCCCGGTGCTCGCCGGCCGCCTTTGCCATGGACGCGGCAGTGATGTCGGCCCTGGTCACATCGAGCACCGACTCCAGGAACGCGGCAACCTCTTCCGGTGACGAGGCGTCACCGGGCGGCTCGGCCTCCACGCGGCGGTAGACGCGCTCGGCCTTGCCGCTAGGCAGCGGCCGGTACTCGGCCACCTCGACTATTCCCGCGCGCTCCAGCTGGCGCAGGTGGTAGTACAGCCGGTCCGGCGGCAGGCCGACCTCGGCGGAGAGTTCTTTCGCCGACCGCGGGCCGTGCCACAACGCCTCGAACAACCGGATCCGCAGCGGGTCACCCAGCGCCCGGTGCACGCCGCGCCAGGCCCGGCCAGGCGGCGCTGATGACGGCCCGACGTCCACTTCCGCAGTCCCTCGAATTTGATGTTGGAGAACTCTTCTTTAATGGTAGCAGTCTCCAACACCACTCATGCTCATCGGCGCCCCGGCGCCGGAGACCCTGATCCACGACAGGCACCGTGCCATCACGGACATGTAAGTGATGTGATGCCAGCTCAGAGCACACTCGCTAATCGAACGGCTGGAAAAGTTGACGACGTGCACTTCCTGGACCCGCGCCGCCGCGACAGCCGGGATGTCGCCAACCATTTCAAGTACCTGGCCAACACCTTCCCGGTCACGTTCTATCTACGTGGGCGTCGGCCTGCAACGCCGCGGCCTGGTCAGCGAGGGCCTGGCCTCCGGGGAGGAAGAGGTCACGCAGAACGCCCGCCGCTGGACCACGCTGGGCGCCGACCCGTTCGAGGCCGGCACCGAGGCAGGCCCGGGCCTGCGAGGCCGTCACGGAGCCGGATGACCATCGCAACCCGGGAAAGCAAGCGGTTCGGTGAACCGCTTGCTCGGGCCCTGCCACCACCAGCGGAAACGGCCCGTGACCGGGGAATTCTCCCGCATCGCGGGCCGCTGTGCGTTGTGTCATCTTGGGCACCGGTGTCGGCGGTGATGCGGCCCAGCAAGTAGTACTTGGTAGTACCATTGCTGTTATGGAGTCCGTGACGGTAAGCGAGCTGAACCGGCAGACTGCCAGGGTGCTGGAGCGTGTCAAGGCTGGGGAGTCCGTCGAGATCAGCGAGTACGGCCGTCCCGTTGCCCGCCTCATGCCCGCCGCCCCTGCGACGGGGGTTCCGCTGCTCGATCGCCTGATAGCGCAAGGCCGGGCAACCCCGGCATCCAACCCCGGGCCGATCCCGCCTACCCCGCCGCGCGGCAAGGCGGATGAGGGCGTGTCCCTCAGCGCAGCTCTGGCGCAGATGCGCGATGACGAGCGGTACTGATGATCTATCTGGATACCTCGGCCGCGCTCAAGCTCGTCGTGGCCGAGCCAGAGACCGGGCGCCTGGAACTGTGGATGGCACAGCAAGCGGGAATCCCGCGCGTGTCGTCACGGCTGCTCCGCATTGAAATGCTGCGGGCCGTGACCCGCGCTGCGCCGCACCGGGTGAGCCGCGCCAATGTGGTCCTGTCCGCGATCGCGCTGCTGAGCATGGACGATGTCGTTCCGGCGGCTGAGGTCATCGGGGACAAGACGCTGCGTAGCCTCGACGCCATCCACCTCGCGACCGCTCACGGGATACGAACCGATCTGAGCGCCTTCGTCTGTTACGACAAGAGACTGCGGGACTCAGCACACGCCCTCGGACTGCCCGTCGAAGCCCCCGCCTGAAGTGGTATACCCAGAGCCCGTGCATGCCGATGAACGCCTCGGCCACCTCGCCGACCTCCTCGGTCAGCTTCGGCAGCCGCACCTCAGCAGGGACATCTCCGTGATAGGCATGCAGCTGGCCAACTTGATCCCACATGGGTCGGTTCCCCCGGCGACACTTCTACTTGCAAACCTCTTCCCGTGCCGCCATGGGAGCCTCTGGCAGCACGCCTCCGACAAGCCGCCGCAGGGAACGGCGAGTCCGGTTCACTGCTGCGACGCCTAAGGTGTCGTCGGCGGCGAGGTTGCCCAGCCCGAAGCAGCTGTACTTGCGTTCGAGGGCGTGGGCGATCCGGTCGTGGGCAGTTTCGGCGGGGCGCAGCGCCAGCTACTGGTGCGCTGGTAGGCCGTCGCGTCCGGCACCAGCCTGTGGGTGGGGGACAGGCGGGCAGCACGGATGGCGGGCAGCAGCCCAGCGAGGGCGCCGATGAGATGGCGGCGGCCAGGCCGCCGGCCCACGCGTCGGTGGGGATGACGGTGGCCCAGCCCTTGCCGTGGGCGTAGATGGCGGTGGCGGCGATGCCGGTGATGATTCCGGCCGCGCCGCCGAGCACCGACAGGGCGATCGCCTCGGCGAGGAACTGGGTGCGGATGTGGCCGCGGGTGGCGCCCAGGGCTCGGCGCAGCCCGATCTCCGAGCGGCGTTCCAGAACGGAGATGATCATGATGTTGGCCACGCCGAGCGCGCCGACCAACAGCGCGACCGCGCCCAGGCCGAGGAACAAGGCGCTGAACGCGGACTTGGCGTCGGCCTGGGCGACCAGGGCGTTAGACGGCTGGGACACATCGACGCCGCTGGGGTTCTCGGGGTTGGCCTGGTCGCCGAGCAGGTTGTACACCGCGTTGACCTGGCTGTAGGCCGCCTTGAGGTAGATCGTTGTCGGGTGGCCGTCGAAGCTGAGGTACTGCTGGGCGAACGGGAAGCCGACCAGCACGGAGGAGTCGACGTCGGGGCTGAGGATGCCGGTCACATAGAGCCACATGCCGCCGTTGCCGTTGGCGCCGGTGCCGGTGACCCAGACGCGTTCGCCGGGGAACACCTTGTCGATACCCAGCAGCTGGGCGGCGGCCGCGCCCAGCACGCAGGCCGGCTCGCGGGCCGTGGCTGCGTTGAGGAACTCGCCCTGGGCCAGGCTGGTCCCGGCGGTGGCGGGCAGGCTCAGGGTGGCGGCGTCCACGGTCAGCACATTGGTGTTCACCGAGGGGATCAGCGGGGAGCGGTAGGCACTGGCGCTGGTGGCGCCGGTGGCTTGGACCTGGTAGACGCCGGGCAGCCGGGCGATCATCGCCGGGGCGGCGAGCGGGAGTTCACCGGCGCCGGGATCGTGGCCACCGCCAACTACGCGCACGCCAAGGGCTGGGCCACCGTCATCCCGGCCTAGGCCGGCGGGCTGGCTGCCGCCGTCCTCATCGGCGTGCTGGCCGGCTCTTCCCCGCCATCAAGGCCGTGCGCATGTCACCAATCGAGGCGCTCTGCAGCCTCTGACATCAGCTGGCCAATCGCTCGCCGGTGTCAACCTGCCGCGCGCCTGCCGGGATCTTAGAGGTGATGGATACCAGTGGGCGCGACGAAGGTGACGACTTCGAGTCGTTCTTCCGCAGCGTTTTCGCCAGGGCCGTGGCGGTGGCCCAGCGTGTCACCGCCGACCGGGCCAGTGCGGAGGACGCCGCGGTGGAGGCACTGGCCAAGGCGCATTTCCGGTGGAAGAGGATCGGCGATCAGCCCTGGCGCGACGCCTGGGTGTACAAGGTCGCGGTCAACGAGGCGATCCGCGGGCTGCCGCGTCGCAGCCCGGCCCGGCCGCTGCCGACGGCGTATGACCCGACGGACCAGGTAGCGCTGCGGCAGGCGCTGACCGCGGCCTTGCGGCAGCTTCCGCGCCGTCAGCGCGAGGCGATTGTTTTGCGCTATCTGCTGGACTTCTCCGAAGCCGAGGTCGCAGCGGCCCTGGGGGTGAGCCAGGGGACGGTCAAGACCCACCTGCACCGTGGCATCGCGGCCCTGCGCAAGAGCGTCGGACCGGCGCTGAGAGGGGAGCACCTTGCCGAGTTCACCTGAGTACGACGACAGCCGCCTGGCGGTGCTGCTCGAGCAGGCCAGGCAGCGCAGCCGGGCGATGCGGCGCCGTCAGCGCTTCAGACGCTGCATCGGCGGATCGGCAGCGATCTTCCTGATCGCCGGGCTGGCGGGCGGCCTGACGGCCGCGCGGGGTGGCGGGAACACCGGCCAGCAGATCCTGACCGCTGCCTACGTAGCCCGGGTGCAACACGCCCTGGCCTCGCAGGCGGGGGGCGGCCTGGTCGGCTACGCCCGCACCGTTTCGGTCCCCGGCACGGTCGTGGAGCCGAAGCTCGGCAACTGGGAAACCTGGCCGGGTGGCGCCGGTTCGCCCCGGTCGGGGCTGGCCGCCGCCGTGATGATCGGCTGGTCCTACCAGAGCGAGTCGACGGCGACCGCTGTGGGCGCCGCCGGGCAGCCGGTGGCCACGGAGCAGAACACCGCCGGGCGGCACGGCATCACCACGGTCGCGGTGGATTACCGCGACCGGACCTGGTGGCGCGCGACCCTGGCCCTGTCGCCGGGCGCCCGGGCTCCGGTGCGGCGACGCTGCCTTATCCGCGGGGTGCTGCCGGGATCCGAGACCTGGCGGTCGGTCATCCGCCGGGAGCTGAGCTGCGGCGTGTACACCGAGGACGGGCGGCAGCGGGTTGACGGGATCGACGCCATCAAGCTCACCGGCAGCGACGGTGAGGTGCTGTGGATCGACCCGGGCACCTATCTGCCGGTGCGCCAGGCGGTCCCGGGCGCGGGCGTGACCGATTTCCGCTGGTACCGGGCGACCCCGGCCAGCCTCGCCAAGCTCAAGCTGAGCGTTCCGGCGGGCTTCCGCCGGGTCGCTCCGCCACGGACCTAACGGAACGGAGATGAACGTGAACGCGCACGTCAACCACCGGGCCCGGCGGCGGACCGGGCCGCCGCGGGCAGCAGCGGCCTTGCTGGGCGCCCTCCTCGCCGGGATCGCGCTGCTGGCTGCGGCCTGCGGCGGCGGCTCGGCGGGCTCGACCGGGTCGAGCCCGTACGCCAAGGCGCTGGCCTACACGCAGTGCATGCGCTCCAACGGCGTGGCGAATTACCCCGACCCCAACGCCCAGGGCCTGATCCCCGGGAACCCCAATAACGGGGTCGATTACGACTCTCCGCAGTTCTTGCGGGCCGCCAAGACCTGCTTCAAGCTGTTCCCGAAGATCACGATGACTGCCCAGCAGCGCCAGCAGGCCCTCAGCCAGGACCTGAAGTGGGCCGCGTGCATCCGCTCCCACGGGATAACGAATGTCCCCGATCCCGTGACCACCGATGGCGGCGTTGGCCTGATGGTTCCCGACGGCGACGTTAATCTGCCGCAGTGGCCGGCCGCGGTGCACGCCTGCGGGGGGTTGCCCCACGCCGGTGCCCCTTCGGGTGGTGGATCGTGAAAGGCAGTGTCTCTGAGCGCCGGGCGGCCCGCCGGCAGGCCGGGCCGGCCGTCGGCGCGGAAGCCGCGGCCGGCGGGCACCGCGGCCGCCGCCGCTGGATCGCGGGCGGCACGGTGGTTGTGATCGTCGCGGCGGCGGCGGCGCTGGCGGTCACCGACCCGTTCCGCGCTCGTGCCTCGTCGGATACCGGCGGCGTCTCCTACCAGACGTCGACTGCGACGGTGACCCGGCAGTCGCTGACCTCGCAGACCCAGGAAGACGCCACGCTGGGCGATGCCGGGTCCTACAACGTGGTCAACCAGGCCCAGGGCTCGCCGGCCGGCTCGGGCAGCGCGACTGGCAGTTCGGGCAGCGGCTCGGGTGGCGGGACGTACACGTCGTTGCCGGCGGTGGGCCAGGTGGTGCGCCAGGGGCAGGTGCTGTACGCGGTGTCCGGCGACCCGGTGGTGCTGCTGTACGGGACCACGCCCGCCTACCGGGACCTGGCCGAGGGCGACACCGGGCCGGACGTGACCGAGCTGAACACCGACCTGGTCAAGCTGGGTTACCTGACCGCCGCGGGCCTGGGCGCCCGGTCGGGCTGGGACTACTACAGCGCCGAGACCGCCTACGGGGTTGAGCTGCTGCAGGAGCACCACGGGGAGACTGGGACCGGGTTGCTGGACCTGGGGCAGGCGGCGTTCCTGCCCGGCGCGATCGAGGTCACCGGGTACGGCACGAACGTGGTGCTGGGCGGGACGGCGGCCACCGGCGCGGTGGTGCTGACCGCGTCGTCGATCACCCCGCAGGTGACCATCGACCTGGACGCCGCCGATCAGAGCGAGGTCCATGCCGGCGAGCCGGTGTCGGTCACCCTGCCGTCCGGTGCCACCACGTCTGGGGTGGTGTCGTCGGTCAGCAACGTCGCCACGTCCTTGTCGTCGTCGGGCAGCAACAACGACTCGGGCAACAACAATGACTCCGACAACAACAACAACTCGGGCTCGAGCGCGGCGACGATCACCGTGGAGGTGTCGCTGGATCACCCGAAGGCGGCCGGGTCGCTGAACCAGGCGCCGGTCGAGGTGACGATCACCACCGGTTCGGTGAGCAACGCGCTGGTGGTGCCCGTCGACGCGCTGCTGGCCCAGGGCAGCGGGGGGTACGCGGTCGAGGTGACCGGCTCCGGCGGCCGGCATCACCTGGTCGCGGTGACGCCCGGGGTGTTCGACGACGCCGCGGGCCTGGTCCAGGTGAGCGGCAACCTGGCCGCCGGGCAGAAAGTCGTGGTGCCGGCCACATGAGCGCAGCCACGCCAGCGGCGCCGCACGCGGGCCGCCACGGGCCCGGGCCAGGTGAGCGGCCCGGCCTGGTGCTGGAACTCGATCAGGTGGCCAGGACGTACCCGGGCTCGCCGCCGGTGCCGGCTCTGCGCGGGGTCAGCTTCGCCGTCGCGGCCGGGGAGCTGGTCGCGATCGTGGGCCCGTCGGGGTCGGGCAAGACGACGCTGCTGCACCTGATGGGCACGCTGGACAAGCCGACCGCTGGGGCGGTGCGGGTCACCGGCCTGGACGTGGCCGGGCTGTCCGACCGGGAGCTGTCGGGGCTGCGGGCCGCCGCGATCGGGTTCGTGTTCCAGCAGTTTTTCCTGAACGAGCACGCCAGTGCGCTGGACAACGTCGCCGACGCCCTGCTGTACGCGGGCGCCGGGGCGAAGGCGCGCCGCCGCGGCGCCGCGGCGGCGCTGGCCCGGGTCGGCCTGGGCCACAAGCTCGCCGCCCGGCCGACCCAGCTGTCGGGTGGGGAACGCCAGCGGGTGGCGATCGCCCGCGCGCTGGCCGGCCACCCCGCGATCGTGCTGGCCGACGAGCCCACCGGCAACCTCGACTCGGCCACCGGCCGGTCCATCCTCGGGCTGCTGGACGAGCTGCACGCCGACGGGGCCACGATCATCGTGGTAACCCACGATCAGGCCATCGCCGCCCGGATGCCCCGCCAGATCACCATGCTCGACGGCCGCATCACCGCCGACACCCCCCAGCCGCCCCCACCTGCGGACCGGCAGCCATGACGATTTCCGTCCTGCGTGTAACAGATGGGTCCGCTGGAGCTGATGGTTCACCGGGACCACGCGGCGATCGTCATGAATGCACCGGTGAACGGGTTATAGCACGTCAATTGGTACATTCACCGGCCGCGGCCGAGGATCGGGACCCGCCGGGCGCGATCACGGTTTGCGCCCGTCCCGACCAGACGCGCCGCCCTGGTGCTCGTGAGAAAGATGGTGCCCACGTGATCACTGTCACCGCCGCGGCCGCTGCCCGGCCACCTGCCCCGGCCCGGCTGCGCCTGGCCGACCTGGCCCGCCTGGCCGCCGTCGGGCTGCGCACCAGAAAACTGCGCGCCAGCTTGTCCGCGCTGGGGATCGCGATCGGGGTCGCGGCGATCGTGGCGGTCCTGGGCCTGTCCGCGTCGTCTTCCGCCGGGCTGCAGGCCGAGATCGCCGCGCTGGGCACCAACCTGCTCACCGTCCAGGACGGGCAGAGCCTGACCGGCGGCACCGCCGAGCTGCCCACCCCGGCACCCGCGATGATCGCCCGGCTGCCCGGCGTCACCAGCGTCCAGTCCACCGCCACCATCACCGGCTTCGACGGCAACGGCGTCAACGCCTACCGCACCGCGCTGGTCAACCCGGTCAACACCAACAGCCTGTCGGTCGACGCCGCCAGCCTGGGCCTGCCCGCCACCTCCGGCACCAGCCTCGCCCAGGGTGAGTTCCTCAACCCGGCCACCGCCCGCCAGCCGGTCTGCGTGCTCGGCGCCGCCGCAGCCGCCTACCTGGGCATCGACCGGCTCTGGCCCGGCGAGAAGATCTGGATCACCCAGCCCGGCACCAGCGGCATGTGGTTCTACATCGCCGGGATCCTCAAACCCGACATCCTGGCCCCCAGCATCGACTCCTCGGTCCTGATCGGCTACCCGGCCGCCCAGACCTACCTCAGCTTCGACGGCAACCCGTCCACCATCTACGTCCGCGCCCAGACCAGCAACGTCAACGCCGTGGACAACCTGCTCGCCGACCAGGCCAACCCGCAATACCCCGACGAGGTCGACGTGTCCCAGCCCTCGTCAGCGCTGACCGCCCAGCTCGACGCCGCCGGCGCGTTCAACACGCTGTTCCTCGGCCTGGGCGCGGTCGCGCTGCTGGTCGGCGCCGTCGGGGTGGCGAACATCATGGTGATCTCGGTGCTGGAGCGCCGCAGCGAGATCGGGCTGCGCCGGGCCCTGGGGTCGACCAGGGGCCAGATCCGCACCCAGTTCCTGTCCGAAGCCGTCCTGCTGGCCCTGCTCGGCGGCGCCGCCGGAGTCGGCGCCGGTGCGCTGGCCACGGCCATCTACGCTCACGCCAAGGGCTGGTCGGTCGTGGTCCCGCCAGAGGCGTGGGCCGGCGGGCTGGCCGCCGCCGTCATCATCGGCGCCGTCGCCGGGCTCTTCCCGGCCATCAAGGCCGCACGCATGTCACCAACCCAGGCCCTGTGGTCCCTATGACGGTGCTGCTCGCGGACGAGCCGGCCGGGGCGGTGGACACCGCAACCGGGGAGGAGATCGGGGAGCTGCTGCTCGACTTGAAAGCGGCCGGGCAGACCCTCTGCCGGTGACCTGCGGTTATGTGCTTCGAGGCGGGATTTGGGGCCGCCGCCGCCGTCCGCTATGCGTCCGTGGTGCCGGGTTTCGGGGCCGTGCGGTCCACGGACGAGCACGGACCGGCCTACGGACGAGCACGGACCAGCCCACGGACGGGGGCGGGAAAGGCCACGACGGGGCCGGCCGGAGCGGTCATGCAGACCGTACCCGCCCGGATTCCCGCCCTGACCGGCCATTTCAGGATGCCTGCTTGATGTCAGCGTCGCCCTCGTCACCGGGGTCTTCCTCGGCGTCGCCGGTGCCGAGGGCCTCGGCGATGCGCTGGTTGGCGGCGGTGGCCTGCCCGTCGATGCAGTAGGCATAGATCTTGAGCAGGACCGCGACGCCGTGCCCGGCGCGGCGCGCGACCTCGGTCGCGGGCACCCCGGAGTTCAGCCACAGCGGCCATCGCCGTGGGCAAGGGCTGCGCTCAAGGCCTCTGCCCGGCGGGATGTCGCTGCCGGACGGCTCCGGAGCGTCCGAGCAGTCCGAGCTCGCGAGCTCGAATCACGGCATGCTGGCGGCTGCTCACGCGGAGCTTGGCGTAGACGTTGCGAGTGTGAGTTTTGATCGTGTTCAGCGATACGTACAGCTCGTTGCCGATCTCTCGCAGCGAGAGACGCGAGGACAGCAGCCGCAGCACGGCCAGCTCGCGCTCGGAGAGCTCGTCGAAGCCGCCGGCGGGCGGGACGGACTCGGGATCCCCCGCGTCTTCGGCTTTAGCCCACCCGCGCAGGAAGCCGGGATCGGGGCAGGCGGCAATCTGGCGCTGTGCCCGGGCGCGCAGCTCCCGGGCCTCTGCTGCCTCACCGGCCGCCAGGGCGATCCGTGACAGGGCCAGCAGCCCGTATGCGATGTCCAGCCGCAGCCTCCACCGCCGGGCGATGCTGAGCCCGCGCTCGACCTCGGCCCGGGCCACCTGAAGGTCCCCGCGGGCGCGAGCCAGTTCACCGGCGGCATAGTCGATCATTACCGTAAACCAATGCTCAGCGAGAGCCTGACGCTTGGCCAGCACCCGGGCCGCGGCCACCCGCCTGCCGGCCTCGGCCAGTTTCGCGTGCTGGGCGGAGATCACCGCCAGATAGCCAAGCGCGTAGATCACCGCCCCGTAGTAGCCGGCCGGCTCGCCAGCCGACACGGTCTCCGCAAACGCGGCCTCCGCCTCCTCGGTCGCTCCGGCCCAGAAGGCGGTCATGCCGAGGGCGTTGGTGACCTGCGGCCGCCACGGAGCCGCCGGGTCGGGCTCGAGCTCCAGGGCGGTCGCCGCGCTCTGCGCCGCCGCGCCCACGTCGCCCAGCATCAGCCGCGCCGAGGTCCTGACCATCGCGGCGCTTGACTCGACCGAGCTCGATCCGTCGGCCAGCGGCCCCGGCAGCACCCCCCGCTCGGCCGCGCGGACCTCCGCCTCCACCTCGCCTGGACGCCCCAGAATCAGCAGCATCCAGGCTCGGGCCAGGCACATTCGCGGATCAATCGCCTTGTCCGGCAGGCCCCGGGTCCAGGCCTCGACCGTCACGAGCTCCCCGCGGTTGACAAAGTCGAGCCAGTTAGCAGCGATCAGCTCGGCGGCCTCGTGGTGATCGCCGGCGGCGATCGCGTGGGCGATCGCCTCGGCCACCAGCCCCTCCCGCAGGTGCCACTCGTAGGCCCGGCGGTGCAGCGCCGCAACCTCATCGGGCAGCGCCAGCGAGAGCTCGTGGGCCAGCAGATCGCCGAAGAGGTGGTGGTAGCGGTACCACTGGCGGCGCTCATCGAGCCGAACCAGGAACAAGTTGGCGCGTTCCAGCTCGACGAGCTGGCGCGCGGAGTCGGTAGTGTCCAGCAGCGCATCGCATAGCGGACCGGTGAGGCGCGCCGCGATCGAGGTGCGCAGCAGGAAATCCTGGACGGCCGGGCTCTGGCGGCCCAGTACCTCGGCCACCAGGTAATCGACGACCTGGCGGTCATCGCCGGCGAAGGAGGCGATGTAGCGCTCCCGGTCCTCGCGGTCTCGCAGCGACAGGCCGACCAGCTGCAGCCCCGCCGCCCAGCCCTCTGTGCGCTCCCGCAGAACGCGCACCTGCTCGGGCGCCAGGCCCAGCCCCAGCGACCCGTTGAGCAACGCCGTCGTCTCCTCAGTGCTCAGCCGCAGGTCCGTCGCCCGTATCTCCAGCAGCTCAGCGCTCGCCCGCAGCCGCGCCAGCGCCAGCGGAGGGTCGCTGCGCCCGGCCAGCGCCACCTGTACCGTCCGGGGGAGGTGGTCGATGAGGAACTCCATCGACTGATGCACATCGGCGCTGGTGATCACGTGGTAGTCATCGAGCACCAGAACGATCGGGTCCGGCAAGAAGGTGA
>Ga0335075_10000700_pt1 | contig 57072 bp, 53 predicted proteins | sample Lox_Sample_24_FD_206723 | JGI IMG/M metagenome (GOLD analysis project Ga0335075, IMG submission 206723) | Soil microbial communities from Loxahatchee National Wildlife Refuge, Florida, United States - Lox_Sample_2.4 | ecosystem: Environmental > Terrestrial > Soil > Wetlands | place: USA...
GAGAGAGCGCACGACTGGGACCGCTGCATCTCCGTAAATTGCCGGCGCGTAGAACAGATACAGTTTATCCACAATCTGGGCCGCGAGCGCCGAGGCGTTAATCTGCGAGCCGCCCTCCAGCATGACGCTCAGCATTTCCATATCAGCCAACCGTTCCATGACTGCCCACATGGGTACGAGCCCGGTGACTGGATCGGGATCGAGTCGCTCCACGCGCACTCCGCGCTCTTCCAGCGCCTTCGCCTTTCGTGTCGAAGGCTGCGTGTGGAAGACGAGGACGTCCTGGCTAGCGGTGCGGACCAGTTGCGAATCAACCGACAGACGCAGCGAGGAGTCGAGGACCACGCGCAGAAATGGACGGCGGCGCTGCCTGCCACTGCGGTCGGTTAATAGTGGGTCATCATTCAGGATGGTTCCGATGCCGGTGAGGATTGCGTCGGCCGCGTGGCGCAGCTCCTGCACCACTTCGCGCGAACGGTCGCCGGTGATCCAGTGGGTTGAGCCGGAAGGAATGTGATCCTTCGTGAGTGGAGGCGCGATGCGGCCATCCAGCGTCATGCCGGCTTTCATGGTGACAAAGGGGCGATGGGTGCGGATGAACTTCGCAAAAGCCTCGTTCAAACGGCGTGCTGCCGCCTCTTTTACGCCGATGGTCAGAGACACTCCGGCAGCCTGCAGGCGATCGAGGCCGCGTCCGCTGACTTGCGGATTTGGATCGCGCGCTGCGGTGACAACCCGCGCCACGCCTGCCTTGATGAGTGCATCGGCGCAGGGTGGAGTACGGCCGTGATGACTACAGGGTTCCAGTGTTACGTAGGCAGTCGATCCGCGTGCTGCCGTGCCCGCCTGCTTTAGCGCAACAATCTCGGCGTGGTCCTTGTCGGCATAGGAGTGAAAGCCTTCGCCGATGACGTTGCCGTCCTTGACCAGAACACATCCGGTGACAGGATTGGGGGAAGCGAGGCCGATCGATGCTTCGGCCAGCGCCAGCGCACGTTCCATCCAAAGTTCATCCGCAGTCGATTCGGTGGGTGCCATGTTCCTCGCGACCTTTACAGGTTGGGTTGCTGGAGCTTACTCTACGCCGTTTTGCGGGAGAGGCGCGCTGTCATCCTTCCAACAGTGAATCCACAAAGGCATTGCTGTCGAAGGGAATCATGTCTCCCATTTGCTCGCCGATGCCGACAAAGAGCACGGGAAGCTGCAATTCACGGGCAATCGCGATTACGATTCCGCCCTTGGCAGTGCCATCCAGCTTGGTGAGCACGATGCCGGAAACCTTGGCCGCCTCGGTAAAGAGACGCGCCTGTTGCAGGCCATTCTGGCCTGTGGTCGCGTCCATCACCAGCAGGGTTTCGTGGGGCGCATCTGGAGAAAAGCGCTGAGCGGTGCGGCGAATTTTATCCAGCTCCGCCATCAGGTTGTTTTTCGTGTGCAGACGTCCGGCCGTGTCGACAATCAGCACGTCGATTCCGCGTGTCTGGCCGGCCTGCAATGCGTCGTAGAGCGCAGCCGAGGGGTCGCCGCCCTGGCGGGTGCGGATCATCTCGACACCGGCGCGCTGGCTCCAGACCTCCAATTGCTCGATGGCAGCGGCACGAAATGTGTCGGCAGCGCACAGTAGGACGGACTTTCCCTGGTTGCGGAAATAGGAGGCCAATTTTCCGGTGGTGGTGGTTTTTCCGGTGCCGTTGACCCCCACCATCAGAATAACTTCTGGCTTGGCGCTGATGGTATGTTGTCGGATGGGAACGGAATCCAGAATTCGCAGCATTTCTGCTTTTAAAAGTCTGCGTAGCTCTGCACCGTCGCGAATCTGCTGGCGCGAAGCTTGTTGGCGAAGCGAATCGATAATTTCCTGCGAGGTGATCACGCCGATATCGGAAGCGATCAAAGTGCCTTCCAACTCCTCCAGCGCCGACTCGTCGACTGGGCGCGCCAGCGACAGCAGGTCATCCATCCGCTCCTGCAGACCGGTGCGGGTGCGCGCGACCGCCTGCTTCATGCGGTCCATCAATCCGGGTGTTGGTTCTGGGCTGTTGAAAAGTGACTGCAACATGAGGTGTGCGAAAGGTCTACACCTTCAGTGTATCAACCCCTCCGGCTGTGACCAGCGAAGAGGATTGGAGCGCTTCATCGGATAAAACTCGGCTGGGGAGGGGGAAAGGTTCGGGATCCTCCACATGTCTTTTTGGCAGCACGACCAGTCCAGCGGAATACGCGCGGCAGAATGCTTCCACAGCATATTCGTCGAATTTCTTGCCGGCCATGGTGCGGATAATCCGGATTACATAGGCGCCATCCATCGCGTCCTGGTAGGTCCGGTTGTGCGTCATGGCGTCAAAAGTGTCGGCCACGGCGATGACGCGAGCCATTAACGGAATCTGGTCGCCTTTCAGCCCGTGCGGATAGCCTGAGCCGTCGATGGATTCGTGGTGCAATTCCACGCCGGGCAGCAGGTCGGCAAACTCGGGCACTGGGCGAAGCATCTCGGCACCGCGGGTGGTGTGGGTCTTGAGGATGGCAAATTCTTCCGGCGTCAGAACGCCGGGCTTGGTCAATATTTGCTGGTCCATTCCGATCTTGCCGATATCGTGCAGCAGGGCAGAGAGGCGAATCCGCATGCTCTCTTCCGGCGACAGTCCCAGCTCATTGCAAATCAATGTGGAATATTCAGCCACACGGCCAGAGTGGCCGCGGGCGTAAAAGCTTTTCGTGCTCATCGAAGCCGACATTGCTTCCACCAATCGAACAAAAATCGCATGATGATCGCGTGACAGCAGGATCCACTTGGCCAGCGACGTGTCCGGGCTTTCATTCATTCCGCTTAGTTCGCGCGCGAGCTCTTCAATCTCCGGCAGTCCAGCGCGACCCGATCGCAGGATGAATTCTCCCCGCTTGATGGCCTGCAGCGTCTCCAGAAACTGACGCATATCCCGCGAAAAGTCCCATGTCACCGCCCAACATTTGACGGACAAACCCGCGGCCGCGATGGCCAGCAACAGCTTGATGATTCTGTCGCTCAACGCGGGCGAGTGGAACGCATTGACCACAAGCACCACCGACATAAAGCCCGCCGCAGCAGGCAGCAGCAGGGTCAGGTAGATTACCCACAGATGTGGGTTCCGCTTGATCTGGCTACGGTTGCCGCGATGTAGGGTCGTGATCATGATCTTTAGGTAACCATCTTACCTCTTGAAGATATTACCTTGGGACGCACTAAATGTGGAAAAAGATAGCGAAACTTTGGGGAGATGTCATTGGTGTTCCAATATAGTTGCGTAACTAGATACGATTCATGGCAAAACCGAAGCTAAGCGCGGGTTTGGTCACCGAGATGACTCGTCGCGGCCGGGTCGAGACATCAGTTCCCGCATCGCTTCCTTGGCCGAGATTTGCTCGTGCAGGACGGCAGCGACTTTCTCCGTGATCGGCATCTCCACTCCAACCCTGCGGGCGACACCGAGAGCCGCATCTGTGGTGCGGACGCCTTCGGCAACGCGGCCATGCATGCCGACCAAAATTTCCTTCAAACAGCGGCCGCTTCCCAGCTCCAGGCCAACATGGCGATTGCGCGACAATGCTCCGGTGCAGGTGAGCACCAGATCTCCCAGGCCGGAGAGTCCTGCAAGGGTCTCTCGTCGTCCGCCACAGGCGACCGCAAGCCGGGTCATCTCCGCAATGCCACGAGTGATGAGCGCAGCCACGCTGTTGTGACCCAATTCCAGACCATAGGTGGCTCCAGCGGCGATGGCAATGACATTCTTCAGGGCACCGCCGAGCTCGACGCCGACCACATCCTCGTTGGTATACAAGCGCAAAGAGGGACTTGAGAATTCTTCCTGCACGCGCGTCGCAATTGCCGGATCGCAGGAGGCAATTGCAATGGCTGTGGGGCTGCCAGCACCCACTTCCTGGGCGAAGGAAGGGCCGCTCAGCACGCCGCAGGGAAGCGCCAAATTGTATTTGCCGAGCACTTCTCCCATTACCTGAGTCATACGCAGGTAGGTGCCGTCCTCGATCCCTTTGGTCGCGTTGACGATCAGTTGCTCACTGGTGAGAAGTGGCGCCATGGCGCAGCAGATACTGCGCAGATGTTCTGAGGGAACCGCGAGGATCAGGATTTCCGCGTCATTAACGGCTTCTTGCAACTCGGTGGTGACGTCAACACAGTCGGGAATAAAGAGGCCGGGAAGATAGATGCTGTTTTCGTGGCGTTGCCGTATGGCCTCGGCAACCACGGGCGTGTGCGACCACATGGTGATGCTGTGACCACCCCGCTTGGCCAGGACCAGTGCCAGTGCCGTTCCCCACGACCCAGTGCCGATGACCCCAATCTGGCTCATGTGGCCGAGCTTTCTTTGCTGCCGAATCGATATTCGGTTCCATGCAGCAAGCGTTCGATGTTCTTACGATGTTTGATGAGGATCACCGCTGGAACCAGAATGGTACTGGCAATAAAGATGGCTCCGGAACCGTAATCGATGCCAAAAAAATGTTCCGCTAGCCAAACCCAAACAGGAAACGACGCGGCGGCCAGCATGGAGGCCAGAGATACATAGCGTGTCGCCAGAGTAAGCAGAATAAAGACGGTCAGCGAGAAAAGTGCGGGCAGAGTCGCAAGCGCGAGAAACACGCCCAGGGCCGTGGCCACTCCTTTGCCACCCTTGCCGTGAAGCCAAATGGTAAACACATGCCCGATCACGGCAAAAACTGCAGCGATGGAACCGGCGACAACTGCGTGGTGGCCGGAGGTCAGATGGCGTGCAATCTCAACCGCGAGAAATCCCTTTCCAATGTCGAGGAGAAGCGTCAGGATACCGAGCCAACGGGAGCCGCTGCGCAATACATTTGTCGCTCCAATATTGCCGCTGCCGGTATCGCGGATGTCTTCTTTTCGAAACAGTCTTACCAACAAATAGCCGAAGGGAATTGACCCCAACAAATACGCAATCGCCGCTGCAATTAAATCCACTGTCATGTGAGTACTGTTCGAGTGTAGCAGCGGGGCATGAGATTTGAGATGAACTTCCGAATGCGATGATTCGACGCCAATTCTCGATACTCTTGAAGGCTTCGCATCGTGGTTCGCTGCCAGGTCCGACACGGACTACATGAACTTGCGACGGATCATGTCGAGGGCCTGCTGGCTGGCGAACCAACGCACGCGGTCTCGGTCTCCGCGAAATTTCCGCTCGCACACATTAATTTCTTTACCGTCGTCGAGCGCGATGTAGACCAGGCCGACGGGCTTTTCTTCTGTGCCCCCGGTGGGACCGGCAATGCCGGTGATGCCGACACCGATGGTCGACTGAGCGCGACGTCGAATTCCGTGTGCCAGTGCTGCCGCCACTTCGCGGCTCACTGGACCTTTTTCTTCCAGCATGTCTTCCGGCACGTCGGCAAACTCGACCTTCAACGCGTTGTTGTAGACTACCGCTCCTCCAATAAATGAGCGAGAGCTGCCGCTGATGCTGGTCAGCCGCTGCGCCAACAATCCGCCGGTACAGCTTTCCGCAACGGCGACCGTGGCGCCGCGAATTTCAAGGTAGTAGAGGACGATTTGCTCGAGAGTTTCGCCGTGGGAGGAGAAGACCGAATCTTCCATTTCCTCTTCCAGTCGGCTGGCCAGTTCATTGATGCGGGTCTGCGCCACTTCGAGAATCGCCTTCGTGCATTGCAGGTGCAGTTGGATCTCGCCGGCATGCGCCAGAATTGTCGTTTCGACATCGGTAAAGCGGGTGTAGATGGGCGCCAGACGCGCATCCACTTCAGATTCCGGCAGCATGGCAATTTTCAACACGCGGCGAGCGATGTGACGGGGTGGCAGCGCTTCCTTCAGTCGCGGCATGCATTCCGCAGTGAACATTGCTTTCAATTCCGCGGGTGGGCCGGGGAGCAGCAACATCAGCTTGCGGTGTTCGCCGATGACGGTATCAATCCACTGACCGGGCGCGGTGCCGTTGGCATTCGGCAAGATGTCTGCGCCGTCGATCAGGTCCGCCTGTTTGGAGTTGTTGGCAGGCATGGTGATGCGCCGCTCTGCAAATCGCTTGTAGAGTGCAGCCAGTAAGTCGCCGTTGCGGCGGACGCGTACGCCCAACGCTTCTGCCACAGCTTCACGCGTCAGATCATCCTCGGTAGGGCCAAGGCCGCCCATCACGCAGACGATATCGGTGCGACCGAGGGCGAGATTAATCGCTTGCACAAGGTTCGCCTTGCGATCGCCGACAATGGTTTTGAAGACTACGCTGACACCGAGCGAATTCAGCTGCTCAGTGACGAACAGCGAATTCGTGTCCTGACGAAAGGGGGTCAGCAGCTCCGACCCGACGGCAATGATTTCTGCAAGCATGGGTGTGATTGAGAAGTGAAAATACTGCGAAACCTGTAGACAGCAAGTAATAACTTGAAGTTCAGAACGAGAGCAAAGTTTGCCACCAGAACCCGAGCTCGAGTCACGGCATTTTTCGTTAGATTGGAGCCGCGCGACGATTGCGGCCCAAGGCCTGCCCCACGGATTGAGACTATCCCGATCCGGGTCGAACAGCTGTTAATGCAACAATCTTCCGACGATATCTAATCCAACATGATATACGGTATCGCGCGTGGCCACGGCTGCATCGCCTTCGGGCAGAAAGGCCAGGCCGACGATTCCCGAGCCGGAAACGACCAGCGACGCTTCCCGATTTGGCGTGATTTTTACTACTCCTCGGCGGCCGTGCAAGGATGCAGCGACATATACGTTGTCATTCACGTCTAGCGCCATTCCCTGAGGACGCCCCAATCCGGTGTAGAAGCTGGAAATTTCTCCGTTCGGCTCAATCGCGTGGATGGATTCGTTGGCGGAAGTGGTCGGTCCGCTGACCAGCAATGTGCCGGCATCGTTGAAGGCCAGGTGGTAGGCGGAGACGCTTGGCTCCAGTGTGGCGAAGACGAAGACCTGGCGGGTTGGCGAGATCTTGAAAATAGTCCCGCTGCGATCGCCGACATAGAGAAATCCGTCGCGATCGAAGGCCAATCCGGTGGCGACTCCCATGCCCTCGGCAAACACGGATTTTGCGCCGCTAGATGTGACTCGGTAGACGGTGCCTTCATGTCGCGAAGAGACGTAGAGATTTCCCTCCGCATCAAGCGCCAGTGCGGTGGCATTCAGGATGCTGGTAGCGAAGGGGCGAACCTGGTATTCGGGATCAATCTGAAACACGGAAACCGGGGTTGGCTGTCCACGCTGGCCGGAAAACGCGACGTAAATATTGCCCTCAAGGTCGACCACCGGGCTGGCAACCGGATCCATTTCCTCGGCGATCGCAACTCCTACAGACAATGGCATCGCGTTGCTGGTGTGGCCGTCGACGCGCAATTGAACATTGCCGGAAATCGCGCCTTCCGGCACATGCAACAGCACCTTTGAGCCTTGGCTCATCCTGACCGCAGATGGGTGCTCTCCGATGGTAGCGGTCGGTTGGCGATAGGCTTCTGTCGCCAGTTTGCGGCCGTGCACTTCCACCTCGCCGCCGGGTAAGGCCGCCAAAGGGGTGATGGAGGTGATGTGCGGGGCGGTATCAGTCGTGTGGATTCCAAATTTCATGTGCGTCGCGCTCCGGCGCGGTGGAGCAGATTCAGGCGGCGATCCAATTCTTTGACGTTGAAGCCCTCAGTAGGTGTCAACGAACTGTGCACGAGCCCAACAGGACAGACTAATCCGGACTGGCTGTCTAGGATCGCCAGCCGGTGGAAAAAAGTCGAACCAGCCATACAACTGCCATAGCGTAAATCCCCGCAGCCACGTCATCCATCATGATGCCGAATCCGCTGTGCATCCTGTCAAACTGGCGGGCTGGAGACGGTTTTAGGATATCGAAAACGCGGAAGAGCACGAACGCCAGCAGCCATTCCCAAGGGCGGGTGCTGGCCGCGATCAGCGCGACCCATTGGCCGACAACTTCATCTGCAACTACGAAACTAGGATCGTCTGTCGCTGCCTCGCGAGCAACAATGCCGGATGCAGGAATGCCGGCTAGCAGCAGCAGAATCGCGGCGATTGCCGTGCCAGTTACGAGGTGCATGGGTGAGGGATGAAGCCAGTGGGCAGCCGTCAGCCACAACAGCAGACCTGCCAGCGAACCCCACGTGCCGGGTGCCGGACGCAGAAAGCCCACTCCGAAAAATGTTGCCAATGCCCAGGCCCAGCCGGTCCTTTTTGGCGTCATTTATTCGTTATCGTCCGAACCGCGTCCGCTGCGGTGCATATCATCCAGGCCTTCCAATACTTCCGGATCGAGGATCGGAGACGAAATGCGGTAGGCACCACTGGCCCACTTACCCAGGTCGATGAGGCGGCAACGGTCACTGCAAAATGGAAAATCCGGGTCAGACTGCAATACCAGCGTGCTGCAAGTCGGGCATCGAAGCGTTGATAATTTCTTTTTCTTCTCTTTCGCCATACAAAAATCTCACTATGTAACTTTCTTAGTTACATATCGAAGCAACATCGTTTTGTCTTATGCCACGACACGGGCAATCAGGTCGTAATCGTGGGCATCGGTAATTTCACAGCGGTAGAATTTTCCTGCCTGAACAGAGGCATAGGGTCCAAGGTCGTTGATCAGGATTTTCCCATCAATTTCCGGAGCGTGCATCGCGCTACGACCCTGCCACAGTAGCGGAGTTTCTTCGCTTTCGCCTTCGACCAGCACATCCATCACGCTATCCACCTGTGTGGCGCAGGCCTTGCGGCTGATCTGCAATTGGTTTCGCATCAGCTTGCGTTGCCGCGCACCAATAGTTCTGCGAGAAACTTTTCCGTCGAGAGCATAGGCAGCGGAACCTTCTTCATCCGAATACTCAAACACACCCAGCCAGTTGAAGCGAGCTTCGCGGACAAAGTCCATCAGCAGATCGAAGTCGGCCTGTGTTTCGCCGGGAAAGCCAGCAATGAAGGAGGTGCGCAGCGTAATTTCCGGCATGGCGGCACGGACGCGCTCAATCATTTTCAGGAAAATATCAGCGCCTCCACCGCGCTTCATGCGCTTCAACACATTGGGCGCGGCATGTTGCAGCGGCACATCCAGGTATTTGCAGATGTTTTCATGCCGGGCCATGGTTTCCAACAACGTTGGAGTCACCCTGTTGGGGTAGGCATAGAGAAAACGCAGCCAGCGGACGCCGTCAATCCGGGCCAGACGATCGAGCAGTTGCGCGAGGCCATCTTTCATGCCGAAATCCTCACCGTAGCAGGTGGTGTCCTGGCCGATGAGCGTGACTTCCTGTACACCTTCGGTGACCAATCGCTCCACTTCTGCGACGACCGATTCGAATCGGCGTGAGCGGAATTTGCCGCGAAGCTGGGGAATGATGCAGAAGCCGCAAGGGTGATCGCAACCCTCGGCAATTTTGACGTAGGCGGAACTGCGGGCTGTGGTGCGAAGGCGCGGAGTGTGCTCGTTGTAGAGATAATTCGGGAGGCTGGCGATGGCGCCGTCCCAACTTTCTCGGGAGAAGCGACCCTGCTTTTCGCGATGATCGCCTTCGGCGCGATGGGCGACCGCCGCTTCGGCCACGGTCAAAATGCGAAACGGAGAATTGCCTGCTGCAGGTCGCGGGGAAGCCAAGCCTGCTGCGGTGAGAATCTGTTGCAGTTCGCCGGTGCCGACGACCGCGTCGACCTCGGGAATATTTTTCTGAATTTCGTCGCGATAGCGTTCAACCATGCAGCCGGCGACGACAAGGCGTTGTGCTCTGCCAGCGGTCTTGTGCTGCGCCATTTCGAGAATGGTGTCGACCGATTCCTGCTTCGCTTTATCGATAAAGGAGCAGGTATTCACCACCAGCACGTCGGCGGTTTCGGCGTCGGAGGTGATGGTGGCTCCCGCCTCGGCCAAAAGGCCCATCATCACTTCGCTGTCGACCAGATTTTTGGGGCAGCCCAGACTGGCAAATCCGATTCGGGGACGCGAAACCTCTGGCCCTGGGATGGTTGGGGCTGCGTTGACTTCAAGACTATTCACACCTTCTATTCTATCAATCGCAGCAAATGCTTGCGGCCTCTCGATCCGCCGCTACCCGGTGATATCATCGAACCTGTGCCGGGTCCTACGCGACGCAATCCCGCCAACCCCGCCAGGTCCGGAAGGAAGCAACGGCAACGGGCTCATGCGTGTGCAGTAGGGAACCCGGCGCTACAAGTTCAGCCATCCGATCCGCTGAATGCAGGCAGTCCCGGGCAGACAACAAACAGTATTTTTCGAGGCCAACTCATTGAAATTTGATCTTCGACCACGGTCGCTGCACCGGGCAAAAATTAGCGCGCTTGGCACCTACGTTCCACCCCGTTTACTAACCAATGCTGACCTGGAAAAGATGGTCGACACCAACGATCAGTGGATCGTGGAGCGCACCGGCATTCGAACGAGACACATTGTCGATCCGGGGGTCGCGACCAGCGATTTAGCCGTGGAAGCGGCGCGTGTATGCCTGGCCGAGCGCGGCATCGAACCGAGCGACCTGGAAGCCATCATTGTGGCGACAGTCACTCCGGACATGATGTTTCCCTCTACGGCGTGCCTGGTGCAACACAAACTGGGCGCACCAAATGTCTGGGGCTTCGATGTTTCCGCGGCGTGCTGCGCGTTCGTCTATGCGCTTCAGGTGGGAACCAAGTTGATTGAGTCTGGCGCTCACAAAAAAGTGATGGTGATTGGCGCCGATGTGATGTCGTCCATCATCGATTACAAGGATCGTGCCACCTGTATTATTTTTGGCGATGGAGCCGGCGCCGTTCTGTTGGAACCAGCGGAAGAAGGCGAAGTCGGCATGATCGATTATCTGCACGAAATTGACGGTTCCGGCGCGGCGTCGCTCTACATGCCGGGTGGTGGCAGCCTGCATCCGCCGACTGCGGAAACCGTGGCGAAAAATATGCACGTCGTGCATCAGGATGGGCAGGCGGTATACAAATTTGCCGTCCGCAAAATGTCAGAAGCGACGGAAGCGTTGCTGGTACGCAATGGAATCAAAGGTAGCGACCTGGATTGTTTTATTCCGCACCAGGCGAACAAACGCATTATCGAGTCGACAGCCGAGCGGCTTGGCATTGCCAGCGAACGCGTCATCATCAACATCGATCGTTTCGGCAACACTACTGCGGGTACGATTCCCCTGGCCATGCAAACCGCGCGAGAAGAGAACAAGCTGCATCAAGGCGACTTGGTCCTGCTGGCGTCTGTAGGGGCCGGATACACCGTGGGCACGTGCTTGCTGCGCTGGGAAGTTTAATCCGGAGATTTTCTTCCGGCGCGTTGTGTCACTCCTCTTCGTCAAGCTCGAGAAAATCTCCCAGGCGATCCAGTCGCTGTTCCCACAGGGTGCGATGATCATTGATCCACTGCTGTAGCGCCATGAAGCCGGCGGTGTCGACGCGGCAGGTGCGGACTCTCCCCAGCTTTTCTGTATGAACGAATCCACTTTCCTCCAGAATTTGCAGATGCTGCATCACCGCTGTCACAGTGACGCTGAGCGGCGCTGCCAGTTGGGATACGGAAAGAGGGCCCTGGCAGAGCTTGTCCAGGATGGCTCGACGCGTCGGGTCGCCGAGGGCGTGAAACAGGCCGTCAATATTGATCTTCGGACGCGGCATAGCGAGGACCCTTTCCGATATCGCCGGCGAGCGCGGTTCGTTTGCCGGGGTGTTTGAACGCGGTGCATGTTGCTGTGACCGTTCGCAACGACATGTTGCGACCGAGGGAACCGACGCGCAAGGAATTCACCTTAGCTCGCCAATTCCTTGTCCAAATTTTCGAAAATCTTGCGCCAGCCTTCCTCCCGCATTTCCGGGCCGCCGGAGCCTTCAAAGAACGCGCCCTGGTGAGTGCAGATCAGGTCCGTTCCCTTGTCCGTAGGAAGAAGTTCAAAGGTCACTAATGCGGCGGAAACGCGGTTCTCTCCAATCGTCATGGTGGAGGAAGTGACGATTCGCCGGTTGGGTGTAATGTCCAGGTAGGTTGTGTCGGTGATCATGGGGACGCCGGGAAACGGAGTGCCTTCTTTGAAACGCAAGTATGCGTGCTCGCTTCCTCCCTCGCGAAAGTCCAATTCATATTTTTCGAGGTCGGTACTTCTGCCTGTGAAGAACCAGCGGCTCTTTTGCGGTGCGCTGGCGAAGGCGGAAAAGACGCGTTCCGGGGACTTGGGATAGCTACGTTCCAGGACAAAGGTGCTGTGGATGACGGATGGATCTTTTTGGTCTTTCATGGTGTGTTCCTTTCTGCCAATAGTTAAGTGGCAGCTTCAGTATTGCGCCGGCGGAATAAATAGTCAAGTGGAAACTTCAGTATTTTTCTAACTAATTACAAGACAGGGCGTACGCGAAACTTTTCTGGGCGTTTGCCGTCCTTAGAGATGGAACATTCAGCGAGGTGTGTGATGCGCTTCCGCTTTTTACTTCCCTTGGTTCTCTCCGGTTCTTTGGCCCTGGCGCAGGATGCAGGTATGCAAGCCGCTCAGATGGCCGAACAAGCTAACCAGCAGGCTATGCAAGCCAACCAGCAAGCGATGCAGGACGCTCAGATCGCGAACCAACAGGCCATGCAAGCGAATCAACAGGCGATGCAGAATTCTGATTCGGGCGTGTATGGAATGACGATGGCGGCCACGCCGAAACTGTCTGTGAAGCCCGGAACCTATCCCTCGCCCATTACCTTGCGGATGAAGGACAAGACTCGCGGGGCGGTCATGTATTACACCACGGATGGCTGGACTCCAACCGCGCAGTCCACGCGCTATGTTGGGCCGATCCACATTATGACGACGACTCACCTGCAGGTGATTGCCATTGCGCCTTACTTTATGCGTAGCCAGATCGCGACGGCGTCGTACATTCTTCCTGGAACAACACCTACCCCGCCTGCTACAGAGACAAAAGCGAGTTTGCAACCTGGGTCGCCCTCATTGCCAGAAAACCTCGTGTTGCTGAAGGGGACGGAAGTGCCGCTGGTGGTGACGGCGGACGTAACCTCGAAAAAGCTGGCGATCGGCGATAGCGTCCCGATGGCATTGGCGCAGGATTTGACCGTGGACGGGATTGTGGTTGCGAAAAAGGGAACGCCCGCAGCGGCGACCGTGATCCAGGTGGACGGCGCGGGTTTCGTGGGGCAACCGGGCACGATCACATTCGCTGTGCGTTCTCTGGAGGTGCTCGGAAACGTGATTCCGTTGGACGGCACGGAGACGAAAGAAGGTCAGAATAAATACAAGACGGTTCGGTCGGTGTCGTTCGTTCCGTTTGTGGGCATCTCAGCGTTCTTTGTGCATGGTAAGCAAGCGGAGATTGCGCCGAATATGACATTGACCGCATCGGTTGACCAGGACGCGCCCGTGCAGCCGGCGGAATAGCTTGATGGATCGACACACGCGCCGGCGAGTGATCCTTGGCGACGGCAGGCCAGCAGTGGCTGCGGTCGATTGCTACACTGATGGGTGACGCAGCGCCTTCATATTTCTGCCATTCGATTTTTGAATCCTGCCCCGCTCATGTGGGATTTCGAGCACCCGCCTCAGATGGAAAGGCTCGCGAAACGCTATCAGATTCACAGCGCTATGCCGTCGCAATGCGCGACGGAGCTGGCGGATGGCGGCGCCGACATCGGCCTCATCCCCATTGCCGCCTATGCAACCACACCTGGACTGGCGATTCTTCGAGGCTGCACCATCGCTTCGCTCGATCGTGTGCGCTCCATCATTTTGGTCGTCAAGCATCCCGATGGAATTGGAGCAGTCCGTCGCGTGGCAGCAGATACGGATTCGCGCACTTCGAATGCATATGCGCAAATCATTTTCCGCAAGTTTTATCACATCGATCCGGAATTTCTTCCGTATGCGCCGAACCTTGATGCCATGTTGGAGGAATGCGACGCGGCGATTTTAATTGGCGATCCGGCGCTGCTGGCGCTGGAGGATCAGGACGCGAGGTTGGCACGCACTGGAGAGCGGCTGCAATATCTGGATCTCGGACACGTATGGAAGCAGCACACCGGAGTGCCCTGGGTGTCGGCGGTTTGGGCGGTGCGGCCAGAAGCAATCGATACGGCAAAGCTGACCGCGTCTCAGGTTAGTGAGGATTTTCTTCGCTCGCGCGATCACGGCATGACACACATTGAGGACCTAGTTCGAGAATGGACTCCCCGCATTGCGGTTCCTGCTGCCACCATTCGCAGCTACCTGACCGAACACATTCACTATGTGCTGGATGAAGCGTGCCTGGGCGGCATGGATCTTTTCTTCCGCTATGCCGCGGAAACCGGGGTATTGCCGCCGGCGCCGCCACTGCGGTGGCTCGAGTAGAGTGGCTGTAGGTGGTAGTTTTTTGCGCGCCTTTGCCGCTGATCCTGCCATCGACATCTTGCATGTGAGGTGAATCATGAGTCCCAGCCGACGTAGTTTTCTGAAGCAGGCAGGTTCCGCAGTCGCGCTTAGTGCTTTCGCGGGCGAGGCATTTTCCGGCGCTATCCATGGCGAAGCCTTGAACCCTCAAGCGGAAAATGATTCGTCATCGACGGGCGGGAAGAAAATCGGCTACTGCATTGTTGGGCTGGGTCGGATTTCCATGAACCAATTTATGCCGGGCGTGAAGATCTCGAAAGGTTCGAAAATTGTTGCGCTGGTTAGCGGCCACCGGGGCAAGGCCGAACGTATTGCAGACGAATACGACGTTCCGCACAGCGCGATTTACAACTACCAGAATTACGATTCGATCCATGACAATCCTACGATAGACGCGGTCTACATCGCTTTGCCGAACGGCATGCATGCGGAGTACACGATCCGCGCCGCCAAAGCCGGCAAGCATGTGCTGTGTGAAAAGCCGATGGCCAACTCGATCAAGGAATGCGAACAGATGATCGCCGCGTGCAAGCAGGCTGATCGCAAGTTGATGATCGCGTACCGCTGCCAGTATGAGCCGACAAACCTGAAGGCGATCGAGTTATTGCGCCAGGGTTACGCGGGCAAGCTTCAGATCATGAGCAGCGCGAATGGGTTCAATATTCGCGCCGGAGAATGGAGGCTGAACAAGAAAATGGCGGGCGGTGGTCCGCTGGTCGACGTGGGCATTTATTCCATCCAGGCGATGCGATACCTGACCGGCGAAGAACCCACGTTTGTCGATGCATCCTGGTCGGTGATTGATCATGACGGCAGGTTTAACGAAGTGGAAGAAAACGTGGTGTGGACCTTCCGCTTTCCCAGCGGCGTGCTTGCGCACTGCGCGACCAGTTACGGCACCAACTTTACTGGCGGCTGGGCACGCGCTGTTGGCTCGGCAGGGATGCTGGAATTAAATCCAGCGTTTGGCTATCAGGGATTGAAATTGACCGGGAAGGCGCAGGGAAAACAGCCAATCGAAGTTGCCTTCAATAATCCATCGCCGCACCAGTTTGCTACTGAGGCGGATTATTTTTCCAATTGCATTCTGCAGAATCAAGAGCCGAAAACCAATGGTGAGGAAGGTCTGCGGGATGAGCGCATTATCACGGCAATTTATAAATCTTGCGCCGACGGCAAGCCTGTGAAGTTGACTTCATAACCTTTGTTCGAGCATCGAAGCGATTGTGGCCGCCGCTAACAGCTCTCAAATTGTCGTCGTCATATGTTACATGAATGGCTTCTCACCCTGAAGAGGGCTAACCTTGCTGGTCTACCCCACTCGCGGTACGCTTGCACAATGCGACCCCTTCGATATTCCATCAACGTCACATTGGACGGGTGCTGCGATCATCGTGCAATCACACCGGACGAAGACCTGTTTCTTAACGTAGTCGAGAACCTTGCACAGGCCGATGCGCTCCTCTTTGGCCGGGTGACTTACGAAATGATGGAGGCAGCGTGGCGGCCTCCGGCGCTGCCAGGAGCGAGGCCTGAGTGGATGGAACCCTTCGCCCGGACGATCGACGCGGCAAAGAAGTACGTTGTGTCGAGCACCCTTGACTGCGTCGATTGGAACGCGGAGCTCGTGCGCGGGGATATGGGGAAGGCCGTTCAGCAACTCAAGCAGGAGCCGGGTAAGGGACTGTTCGTGGGAGGCGTGAAGCTTCCGCTGGCGTTGGCGGAGCTGGGTTTGATCGACGAGTACGAGTTCGTGGTACATCCCAGGCTAGCGGGCCACGGGCCGACGTTGTTCGCGGGTCTATCGAAGCATGTCGACTTGAGGCTCGTGAGCCGGCTGGAGTTCGGCTCGGGAGCGGTGGCGATGCGGTATGAGCCGAGAAGATAGCGATTGAACTGGTTAGCCCAAGCCTGCCGCATCTGCAGCAACGTTATCTCTGCGACACACTGCTAAGATTCTTCCCAGTAACCCTGATCGCGAAGGAAATAACTCTGGTTGCTGGAGTTGAGCGCGGTCTTCAAAAACATTTTTGCAATGTGCATGTGGCCCATCTTTTGAAAGCGGCGATTCGACGTCATCACGGCGCCGGGGATCACGGCAAATCGTTTGCGAGCGACCTGCTTGCTCAACAAGTAGTCTTCCGCGTAAAGAGCGTGCTCGTTGAAGCCGCCGAGTCTTTGAAATTCCTCGCGATCGAACATCATGAACATACCGGTTGCAAAGGGCGCTGCCCAGCGGGAAAGCTTCTGACAAACATTGCTACCGCCAAACAGCAGCCGGTCGGCAGCACTCCCATCGATGCAGCGAATGTTGGTGGTCAGACAATGCAACTGATGTCGCTGCATGGCGCAGACAGCGCGGCGCAACAGGGTTGGGTCACGCAGCTCTACATCCGCGTCAAGAAAAAGCACATAAGGTGTGGTAGCGCGGCGCGCGCCTGCATTGCGGCCCACAGAAGGCAGACCTCCGGGGAGTACTTCGATAGGGAATTTAGCTGCAAACGAACGCGCCATCTCCGCGGTGCTATCGGTGGAGTTGGCATCAGCAACGAACACTCTGGTATCCGGCAAGTGCAGGTAGTCCTGCTGATTCAAAGAGGTCAGCAGCTTCGGCAGCGACTGGCTCTCGTTCCGTGCTGGGATAACGATGGTGAGTTCCGCCGGCATAGGTCTGTATCTCCACGCCTTGCTGGTTGATGGTCAGGAAAGTGGCCCGCTCGTCGACCCACGAGCCGGAGTTGTAATACTCGACGCCGTCGCATAGCAGCGACAGCGCTACATGGGTATGTCCGCAAAACACGCGCTCGCATTTTCCGATGCGTGCATCGTGGATCGCCCCGCGCGCCACTTTGTCCGACAGCAGCAGCCAGCGAGTATTCATGCGGTCCAGGAAGCGCGAAACACATTTGTTTCGTGAATCTACTTTTTGAATCTGCAAAAAAATCAATTCACCCAATCGACCAATCCACAAGTTTCTTTTGACGAAGCCGTCGAACTGGTGGCCGTGCATCGCCAGATGCCGTTTGCCCTCGTACTCCCAAACGTAGCGCTGGTAGACGGGTACGCCGACCAGATGCGACATCAGATTGGCGAGGCCGGTGTCGTGGTTGCCTTCGACCCAAACCACTTCGACCTGGCGTTTTGGATTGGAAAGTTTGCGGATGTAGGAAAGGAACTTCCAATGTTCGCTAGTGAGACGACGAAAATTGAGATCGGAAAAGATATCGCCGAGCAGAACCAGCCGTCGATAGCTGTACGTCTGCAGCACGTCGAGCGCGTCCTGTGCCCGACTCATTTCGGACCCGAGGTGGATGTCCGACAGAATTATCGTGTCGTACGTCGCCCCAATCATGCCCTAGTTATGCAGCATTTTTGGAGACAGCATGATGACTCGGCGATGAATAAACGGTGAATCGTGAAGGCAGGAATCCAGGATGTGCAACACATTGAAACAACGGTGTCACAGGAGCGCTTCGAAATGCCAGGCGACGGAGCGCGGCTTGACATTCGAGCCGGCCACGAATACGCTCTCGCAACATCGAGCCAATTTTTCGAGCGGAGTGGATTGTTCGGCGAAAACGTTGCCTCCTATATATAAAGATGACGATGAAAATTCCTTCACAATCTGCTGACAGCTCGCAACCGATTGCCGCAGCGGTCGCTCCTGTGCAATCTCTGGAAGGCGAGCGGCTGGCGTGGCTGGCGCTGACTGTGACCAGTGGACTGGGGCCCACGCGCATCTGGCGGGCTGTGAATTCGACTGGGACTGCTCAAGCTGTGATGGGTCTGCCGCTGACGCAGTTGGAAGGTTTGCGATTCCCGGCCATGTCCGCGCAGTCGATTGCCTCGGGCAAATCGCTGGCGGAAGCAGAGAAAGAATGGAGCCTGGTGCAGCAGGGCGGGGGAACGTTGGTAACGCCGGCGGACGAGGAATATCCCGAGCGGCTGCGAGAGATTTTTGATCCGCCGACATTATTATGGTTGCGCGGTGACAAGACGCTGCTGACTCAGCCTGGAATTGCCATCGTCGGAACGCGTCATCCAACCCCGTACGGCACTGGCATGGCAGAGATGCTGTCGCGCGATCTGGCGGCACATGGGCTGGTCATTTTAAGTGGCATGGCGCGGGGTGTAGACACGGCTGCGCATCGCGGAGCGCTCGAGGCGCGGGGAAAAACTGTTGCGGTATGGGGAACAGGAATTGACGTGATTTATCCCAAGGAGAACAAGCGCCTGGCGGAACAGATCCTTGAGGCCGGGGGAACGATCATCAGCGAATATCCGATGGGGACATTTCCGGCGCCGCAGAACTTTCCGATTCGCAATCGGATCCTGAGTGGTATGAGTGTCGGTGTGCTGGTGATTGAGGCCAGCGAAAACAGCGGGACGCGAATCACCGCTCGTTGCGCACTGGAACAGAATCGCGAAGTATTTGCGGTGCCTGGGAATGTGACATCGAAAAATTCCTGGGGACCAAACACGTTGATTAAACAGGGCGCGAAGCTGGTGGCGACCTGGGAAGATGTATGGGAAGAATTGCCGACGCAGGTCCGTTTGGAGGTGGAGGAGCGACAGGGAGTTGCATCCTCCGACGGTTCTGATGCATCGTTATTCACAAAGCCAAATTTGCCCGACCTGCCGGAAGACCAGGCGCAAGTGTTCGATGCACTCCGCCCCGACCAGGCATTGCAATTGGATGAACTGGTGGAGAAGCTGGAGGATAAATTGAGCTCATCGGAGATTTTCACTGCGCTTTTCGAATTGGAACTGGCAGGACGCGTACGCGCCATGCCGGGCAAAAATTACGTGAGGACATTTTAGAGATCGGAATTTCGCAGCCGCAAACTCCTTCGAGTTTCGTCTCCCTCTGGGTCGAATTGACCCGGTTCGTTAGGCGGACGAAATCGAGGTGGTGATGGGGGTCACTGGTGTCACGCCGCGAAACCGTGGTAGTTTCGCACTTGTTACCTAATTTGCCGGAACGCGTCTTTTGAACAACCCGTAAAGAAAGTCTGTACTTGAAGAGGAAAGTGTAACTGCATGGCAAAGTCATTAGTCATCGTCGAGTCGCCCGCAAAAGCGAAGACGATCAACAAGTATCTCGGCAAAGATTATGTGGTGGAGGCGTCGCTTGGCCACATTATGGATCTGCCGAAAAGCAAGATTGGCGTCGACTTGGAAAACGGCACATTTGAGCCTGAGCTGATTGTGATGCCAGGTAAAGAGAAGGTGGTCGACCGGCTGAAGAAGCTGGCGTCGTCTGCGGAGGCTGTGTACCTTGCCCCTGATCCGGACCGCGAAGGTGAAGCGATCGCGTGGCATCTGGAGCAGCAGTTGAAGCCGCAGCTTCGCAACAAGGCGACGATTCAGCGAGTGACGTTCAACGAGATCACGCAGAAGGCGGTGAAGGCCGCGTTTCAACATGCCGGCCAGGTGGATGCGCGCCTGGTAGATGCGCAGCAGACGCGACGCGTGCTGGATCGCATTGTGGGTTATCAAATTTCCCCCCTGCTGTGGGACAAGGTGCGGCGCGGATTGTCTGCAGGTCGCGTGCAAACCGTAGCTGTGCGGTTGATTGTGGAGCGCGAGCGGCTGATCAAAGCTTTTCAACCAGTCGAGTATTGGACACTCGATGCGCAACTGACGCCGGCTTTGGCTGGAGGCAAAGAGGGCCAGGAATTTACCGCGCGCTTTATGGGCATCGACGGCAAGCGGGCCACAGTCGAGACGGTGAATGCGCCCTCGCTGCCGAACCAGGCGGAGACGGATGCGATTGTCGCCGCGCTTAATAAGGCTGACTGGAACGTTCGCGCGGTAGAAAAGAAGGAGCGTCGCCAGAATCCGACAGCTCCTTTCATCACCAGCAAGCTGCAACAGGATGCATCGCGGAAGCTCGGCTTTAATGTGCGGCGGACGATGGGCGTGGCGCAGCGTTTATATGAAGGCGTGGAAGTTGGCAGCCAGGGAACTGTGGGTTTGATCACCTACATGCGAACGGATTCTGTGCGGGTGTCGCCAGATGCAATACAAGACGCGCGCGCGTACATCGGGAAAAAGCTGGGCGAAAAATATTTGCCAGCAAGCCCGAACGCCTTCAAAGGCAAAAAAGATGCGCAGGATGCGCATGAGGCGATCCGCCCCACCAATGTGGAACTGACGCCGGATGAGATCAAGCGCTATTTGAGCGATGAGCAGTACAAGCTGTACAAATTGATCTGGCAGCGGTTTGTTGCGTCGCAGATGGTGCAAGCAGTTTTTGATCAAACGACGGTGGATATCGTCGCCAAGTCCGATCGCAACTACGACTATCGCGTCACCGGCTCAGTGTTGAAGTTTGACGGCTTTCTGAAAATTTATGAAGAAGCCAAAGACACGAAAGATGCCGACGATGAGGCGCTGAGCAATCGCCTGCCGGAATTGAACGATGGGCAAGCGCTGAATCTGAAACAGCTGAAGCCAGAGCAGCATTTCACCGAGCCGCCGCCGCGCTTTAATGAGGCTTCGCTGGTGAAAGAGCTGGAGGAGCGCGGCATTGGCCGGCCTTCGACCTACGCTTCGATCATCAGCACGATTCAGGATCGCGAATATGCCGTGAAGGTTCCGCCGAAGGGATCGGGCAAGTTTTATCCGACAGAACTCGGCCAGGTGGTGAACGATCTGTTGGTCAAGAATTTTCCTTATATCTTCGATCCCGCCTACACGGCCAAGTTGGAAGTGGAATTGGACGCAGTCGAAGACGGCACAGAAAAGTGGACCGATCTGCTAAGCGGCTTCTATGGATATTTCCAGGAGGAATTGAAAGTCGCCGACAAGAACATGGAAGACATCAAGCGGATGGAACAGCCGACGACGGAGAAATGTCCGGAGTGCGGCGCGCCGCTGGTGTTGAAGTGGGGTAAATTTGGCTCGTTCTATGCGTGCTCGGCTTACGACAAGAAAAAGCCGGTCACGATTGCCAGTTCCGCGTGGGAAAAAGATGCGAAGAAGGTGATCAAGAAGATTGAAAGCAAGCTTGACTATCCGATGACGGTGAAGACCACGGGCGGCATTGGGATTGCACCCGCGGCTGTAACCGCGAAGAACAGGAAAGAGTTGGAAGCTGGGATGACGGGGGTTGCGGCTCCGGATCGTAAGCTGGTGGTGGAGCAGGTGAGCTGCAAGTTTACCCGTGAGAACTATGAGGGCAAGCCCAACCTGCAGGCTGCGGAAGCGCAGAGCGCGGAGGCTGAGGAAGAGTTCTGCGAAAACTGCGGAAGAGTGATGGTGCTGCGCAATGGACCGTTTGGCCAGTTCATGGCGTGTCCGGGATATAACGAAGATCCACCTTGCAAGACCATTCGCAAGCTGACGCACAAGCAACAGCAGAAACCCGCGGTGCCGCTGGATGAAACATGCCCGAAATGTGGGATGCAGTTGGTGTTGCGTACCGGGCAGTATGGGGAGTTCGTGAGCTGCAGCGGCTACCCAAAATGCAAGTACATCAAGCAGAATTTGACGGGTGTCAAGTGTCCGACCTGCGGAACGGGAGACATTGCTGAGCGCAAGGCGAGGCGAGGGAATTTCTTCTACGGATGCACGAATTATCCCAAGTGCGACTTTACTTCGAATCTGAAGCCTGTACCGCAGGCGTGTCCGGAATGCGGCAGCCCGTATTTGCTGGAGAAGTCGTTGAAGTCGGGCGTCTATCTAGTTTGCCCGAATAACGAGAAGCAGGCAGCGGCGGAAGAAAAGCGCGGCAAGGGTCGCGGCAAGAAGGGGAAAGAAGAAACGCCGGCGACGCCCGTAAAGGCCGTAGTTTGCCATTACGAAGAGCGCATCGGTAATGCACGAGAACCCGAAGCAAAGCCCGTCGAAGCTGCTGCCGCGACCGTCGCCTAACATTGCATGACGGGCGTCACAAATACAATTGCAGGCGGCCCATATAATTGAGCCAGGAAAGTGAACAGGGATGGAAAGTCAGATCGCAACGCACCACGACGCCGAAATCATTCTGAAGCTATACGACCTTCGCCGAGAGGAAGTGTTGCGTAAGGCGCGCCATTGGGTTGTGTTTGAATTCAATCCAAAAACGGCGGAGGAATTTCTCGGAACACTCCAGGGCGGCGGCACCCAGGAAAATGCGTATTTCCGGCAGGTGATCAGCTATTGGGAGATGGCGGCTTCGCTGGTGGTTCATGGGGCGGTCAAGTCCGATCTATATCTTGACTCGAATGGTGAGGGGATCCTGGTTTTCGCCAAGTTCTATGCATTTCGAGAAACGTATACGTCCAAAACAGGATTCCCGTTTATGCGCCAAACAGCGCAGCTGATTGAGAAGTATCCCATGGCACGGGATCGATTCAACGCCAGACTCAAGATGATTCAGGACCGCGCGAAATAATTGGGCCGACAAATTCGGCTATCGTACGGCGGAAAATTAAGCACATTTGTTTTGCGGGACCGCGCCGGTGCCTGCCATTAGACCCAACGAGTTAGTACAACGAATCTGTTTGTAGTGGACCTACCCTCGTCGGGGGAAATTTAAAGGAGGCAGCCATGAAACGCATCGCATTTGTCCTCACCGTCGTAAGTATGACCGCTTTTGCCGGAGCACAAACCGCCAAGACGCACAAACTCACTGGATGGATTGGCGATTCTAAGTGTGGTGCATCGATGCACACGCCTGAATGTGTGAAGAGCTGCATAAAGTCAGGACAAAAAGCGGTCTTTGTCGACTCGAAGAATAAGGTGTGGGCGATCGACAACACCGATGCTGTGCGGAATTATTATGGCGACAAGGTGAAGGTGGTTGCGACCGTCGACGCTACGAGCAACAGTATTCACATCGATTCTGTAAAGAAGTCGAGTAGCGCAAGCACAATGTAACCGCCGAATCCGCGAGATGTCTCGTGACTAGTTCGCAGATGAGTGAAGAGGGCGTGCTTTCGGTGCGTCCTCTTTTTGCATGCGACGACGGCAGGCGCAAATAGCACCCAAAGTCAACACATCTGATATTGTTGTAGAGGAAGGAGTTGTAGGCGAATATATGGCGAAAGCAGTGTGGAACGGAAAAGTGTTAGCAGAAAGTGAAAAAACGCAACTGGTTGAAGGGAATGTGTATTTTCCACACGATTCGATCGATCGTGAGTTTTTTCGGTCCAGTTCGACGATCTCAACTTGTCCCTGGAAAGGGCAGGCGCGGTATTACACCATTCTGGTGGACGGCCAGGAAAATTCGGATGCCGCTTGGTATTATCCCGATCCCAAACCCGCCGCCCGCGCCATCAAGAATCATGTCGCGTTCTGGCGAGGCGTGGAGATCGAAAAATAATTTCGTCGCCGGGCCTAGTAGGCTCCGGCCTGTTGCAAAGGAATTCTGATCTGGAAACAGGTATAACCCGGCTTCGATTCCAGATTGATAAATCCGCGATAGCGACTCAAAATTCGACTGACCGTATCGAGGCTCAATCCAGCGCCTTTCCCCGGCGGCTTGGTCGTAAAAAACGGCTCAAAAATCCGACTATGCAATTCTGGCGGTATCCCAGGACCGTCGTCACAGATTTCGACGCGAACCATGTCGCCCGCATTTTGAGTGGTGACGCGGATGGTTCCCCGATCGTGCATCGCGTCCAACGCGTTTTCCAGCAGCGCCATCCAGATTTGATTTAATTCGCTGCCATTCGCTGCGATGCGAGGCAGGTGAGGATCAAACTCTCGCACCACCTTCACATCATTCATTCTGTAATGGAGCATGGCCAGCGTATTTTCCAGAGATTGCGCCAGGTCGATATCCTGCAGCGGAGCCTGGTCCATATGAGAGTATTGTTGGATCGCACGAATCAGGTCGAAGATTCTGGCTGTGGATTCGAGCACGGCTCCGGTCATGCTTTCGGCGCGCAGGGTCGAGGCGAAATGTGTGATGGCGACGTTAGCCGCTTCGAGATTGAGAAACGTATCGAGCACCGCCAGGTCCGCGGGCTCGACGCCTGCCTCTGCAAAAACAGGAGCGATGGTCCATGGATTGGCTAGCTTACGTGGCTCGAGCCAACGATTCAGCCGCTCCTCCAGCGCGCCGCCATCGATCGGATTCTGCGGCCTGGTCCGGCCTTCAATGGCGCAGCGGATATCGCGGTTCCACTCCATGTAGCGTTCTTCCTGCTCGTTTGTCAGACACAGCTGCCCCGCCTCGAAACTGATTTTTCCATAGGCGCGCAACTCATCCATCAGATTGCTGCTGGCGCGCTGCGCCGCGCTGGCCGGGTTGTTCAGCTCATGCGCAAGATTGGCGGCCAGCTTTCCCAGGGCGCTCAGTTTTTCTGACTGCTGTTCCAGTCGAGTGACTTCGCGGACGCGGTCCAGCAGGATCGAAACCGAGCGCTGTCCCATAGACGGAATCGCGGCCAGCATTTCTGGGAACAGGTCACGGGGAACCTGCAAGGCCCACAAATCTTCCGATACATAGCCGCTGCCGCCGGTGGTTTTCATGCGGGAAAAGGGAAGCACGCCGGTAATTTGACCGGATCGCCCGATAAACAGACTGCCATGCGCCGCATGCTGCCGCCGCACCTGAATTTCTCCGGCGAGCAGGATGGTCATATGAGTCGCCGGATCGCCGTCGCTGAAGAGGCGTGTGCCCGCCGGAGCGGCCAGCTCCCAACTATGCTGGACCAGCCAAAGGTATTCCGCATCGGTCAAGCCATCCAGCTGGCGAACGCGACGCAGCGCCTCCAGAACCTGAGGCTCTGGGGTGTGGAGCACGGTGACCCCTGCGGGTAAGTCCGTGGGTATAGCGATCGATTGCGTCGGAGAGGCCATAGCGGTAGCTCACAGAATAGATCACTCTAGGTTACAAGCGCCATGTTGCGCCGGAATGAAAAATATGCGCTCGATGCGCAAAGAAGAGGAAACTAATGAGGCGCGCTGTGGAGTAGCTCGCCTCACCGACCCATACTGACGAAAACAGTCGAACTACGCACCCACGGTAGCAGGTATGGGCTTTTCTGCCGACTCGACTGCGCCGTCTTTCACGGTGACAGGATCGAGGAATGGCATGGCCGCGCGGAGTGGAGCGCCAGTTTTTTCAATGGAGTGCTGCGCTTCTTTACGGCGCTGCTCCTCAAACCATTTGCGACCGGTTGCGTTTTCGTTCAGCCAATTCTTGGCGAAGGTTCCATCCTGGATTTCGGCCAGCAATTGCTTCATTGCGGCACGAGTTTGATCGGTCACGATGCGCGGTCCGGCGGTGTAATCACCGTATTCCGCAGTGTCGGAGATGGAATGGCGCATATAAGCCAGGCCGCCGCGATAAATCAAATCGACGATCAGCTTCAGCTCATGCATGCACTCGAAATACGCAACCTCCGGTTGATAGCCAGCTGCTGTCAAAGTTTCAAACCCGGCTTTGATCAGCGCGCTGACGCCGCCGCACAACACGGCCTGTTCGCCAAACAAATCTGTCTCAGTCTCTTCCTTGAATGTGGTCTCGATCACGCCAGCGCGAGTGCAGCCTATTCCTTTTGCGTAGGAAAGGGCCAATGCGAGCGCCTGACCACTGGCATCCTGCTGAATAGCAACCAGGCCAGGAGTACCACCGCCCTCGACAAATACTTCGCGCACGCGATGGCCTGGAGCTTTCGGGGCCACCATGCTGACGTCGACCGTGGCGGGTGGATGAATGGTGTCGTAGCGGATGTTGAACCCGTGCGCGAACATCAGGGTTTTGCCGGCCGTCATGTACGGCGCGATGGAGTCGGCGTAAATTTTCCCCTGCGTCTGGTCCGGCGTCAACACCATAATGACGTCGGCCCATTTTGCAGCATCGGCAGTGGTCATCACCTGCAGGCCGACTTTTTCCGCGCGTGCTTTGGATTTGCTGCCCTCGGGCAACCCAATGCGAACCTCAACTCCTGAATCTTTCAGGTTGAGCGCATGCGCATGTCCCTGGGAGCCGTAGCCGATGATGGCCACCTTCTTCTGCCGGATCAATGTCAGGTCTGCATCTTCGTCGTGGTAGGTTTTCGCCATATCGTTTCTCTCCGTGTGGGTAAGTTATGCGTGGTGTTCGTCTTCAAACAGGTCGGGGGCTTCGTGCCTCAAAACTTTTGAAAATGTTTTTGGATCGACGCGCGGTGTAGTGTCGCCGAGCGCCTCCAGCACGCTGCTGGCATGATGTCCGCGGCGCATCGCCATGCGTCCGGTGCGCGCCATTTCAAGAATACGGTAGTTCCCCTGGACCAGGATCTGCACCAGTCCTTCAATTTTACTGGCGCTGCCTGTAATTTCCATCATCAGCGATTCCGGAGCCAGGTCGACAATGCGAGCGCGAAATACCTCCGCCAGCTGAAACAGATCCGAGCGAGTGTTTTGATTGGCGGCGATTTTCAACATCGCCAGTTCGCGAATGACGGCGGAGTGACGGCCCACGTCGTCAACGTCAAGAACGCCTTCGAGTTTGTACAGAGACGCCATAATACGCGGAGCGCGATCTTCTGCTGCTTCAGCGACGATTGTGGTTCGTGATACGCCGACGGTTTCTGTGCCGCCTACGGTCAGCGAAATGATGTTGACGTTCAGGCGCCGAAACAGCGACGTCACGCGGGCCAGCAATCCCGTTTTGTCCTCGACCAGCGCTACAAAAGTATGCAACATGGATCGTGCTCCTACTCTTCCGTCGCTGTTTCGACAAGTGGGTTATGTTTCGGACGGCGAATCATTTCATGCAGTGCAGCTCCAGGCGCAATCATGGGATAGACAGAATCTTCCTGCTCTACATGGAAATCGATAAGAAATGCGCCGGGATTCTGGCGCGCAGTTTCGACCGTGGAGATTACGTCGGCGCGGCGGTTCACGTGAGTACCGCGAATTCCATGCGCGTCCGCCAGCTTGACAAAATCAGGGCTGATCAGCGGCGTGCACTCGTAATTCTTCTCATAGAAAGTCTCCTGCCACTGCCGCACCATACCCAGGTAGCCGTTGTTGACGATGGCGATATTGATCTTTAGCTGTTCCTGCACAATGGTCGCCAATTCGGGACTGGTCATTTGAAAACCGCCGTCACCAGCAATCACCCAGACTTCTTTTTCAGGGCAGGCGATTTTAGCGCCGATTGCCGCGGGCAGCGCAAATCCCATGGTTCCCAGGCCGCCGGAAGTGATCAGCGAACGCGGGCTGTCATGCTTGTAATACTGCGCTTCCCACATCTGGTGCTGCCCGACGTCGGTGACAACAATCGCGTTTCCATTGGTGACGCGCCAGATGTCGTTGATGACATGCGCGGCATACAGATGTCCATTGTCGGGCAGCTGCTGAATGTCGTGGACTGAGGCGTCGCCTTTCATCGCGGAAATTGCGTGCAGCCAGGCGGTGCCGTCACGACCGGGCAAACGCGGCAATAACGTTTCCAGAATCTCTTTCAAGTCTCCGATGAGACCGACATCTACATGAACGTTTTTGTTGATCTCCGCCGGATCGATCTCAATGTGAATTTTCTTCGCGTTGGGTGCGTAGGTGGAAAGCGAACCGGTAACACGATCGTCAAAACGCATGCCACACGCAATCAGCAGATCCGCTTGCTGAATCGCGTGGTTGACCCAGCTTTCACCGTGCATGCCCATCATGCCAAGGTTCAGCGGATGCGAGGCAGGAAACGCGGTTAGTCCCAGCAGCGTGCAGGCGACAGGAATTTGCGTCCGCTCCGCCAGGGCGCGAACCTGTTCCATGGCGCCTGAATGCAGAATGCCTTGCCCCGCCAGAATGACCGGACGTTTCGCGGTGCGCAATAACTCCAATGCTTCGCGAATCGACGTGGAATCCGCCGAGAGCATCGGGTGTGGCCGATAGGGTTGCGGGGCAGCAGCGGCAAAGTCAAAGACTGCGGTATTTTGCTGCGCATCTTTGGTGATGTCGACCAACACAGGCCCGGGGCGCCCGGACTGCGCGATGCGAAACGCTTCCCGCAGCGCAGGTGCAATATCTTCCGTGCGACGCACCAGAAAATTGTGCTTCGTAATAGGGAGCGTGATGCCGGTGATGTCGACTTCCTGGAAAGCGTCGGTGCCCAGCACCTTGCTGGAAACCTGACCGGTGATGCACACCATAGGAATTGAGTCGAGCATGGCCGTCGCAATCCCAGTGACGAGATTGGTTGCGCCGGGACCGGACGTAGCCATGGCGACGCCGACACGACCGGAAGCGCGCGCATAGCCGTCGGCCATATGGGATGCGCCTTGTTCATGGCGAACCAGAATGTGCCGGATGGGAAATTTCCGCAGCGCATCGTACACAGGAAGAATCGCACCGCCGGGATAGCCGAAGACATCGCGCACGCCCTCGCCGACGAGTGTTGCCCATACTGTTTCTGCGCCGGTCAACGGGGTCGGCTGGGTGTAGATGGCCGTGTCAGGTGAGTTGCGATGGGTGTCGGTTATTTTTTTACGCTTATCCATGATCATCCTCATTCATCAAAAGTTCGTGACGGCTCCGCGAGAAGCGGAAGAAACGCTCTCGGCATATTTCCGAAACACTCCGCGAGGAGAATTCGGCGCTGGAGCCTTCCAATCTTTCATGCGCGCGGCAAGTTCCTGGTCTGTGAGCTCGACGCGGAGTTCACGTTTCGGAATATCGAACACAATGGTGTCGCCATCGCGAACCGCGGCAATCGGTCCACCAAGCGCTGCTTCCGGCGAGACGTGGCCGGCCATCAAGCCGCGAGTGGCGCCAGAGAAACGGCCATCCGTCAGCAGTGCAACCGTGTCGCTCAATTCTGGAATACCGGCAATCGCGGCCGTGACCTGCAGCATTTCTCGCATACCGGGTCCGCCGCGCGGTCCTTCATTGCGGATCACTACGACGTCGTTCGGCTTCAGGCTGCGCGCTTCCACTGCATGAAATGCCGCCTCTTCATTTTCAAAAACGCGGGCGGGACCGCTGTGCGTCAGGCGCTCGTGTCCGGCAACTTTAATGACGCAGCCTTCCGGAGCCAGATTGCCTTTCAGAATCACGAGTCCGCCAGTGGCCTTTAACGGATGGTCGATAGGGTGGATCACTTTCTGGCCGGCCATTTCTTTGGCCAGTGCTGCTTCTTCCGCCAACGTGCGCCCGGAGACATTCATCTGACTGCCATCCAGCAGATTTCCCGCGAGCATGTGCTTCGCCAACAGACGACTACCGCCGGCCGCTTGATAATCCGCAGCAACATAGCGCCCACCCGGTTTCATATCGGCAAGCAGCGGAGTTTTGCGGCTGATGCGATCGAAGTCGTCGACGGTCAGGTCGATCCCTGCTTCATGTGCGATGGCGATCAGGTGCAGCACGGCATTCGTCGATCCGCCAGACGCAGCCACGCTGGCAATTGCATTTTCCAGCGATGCGCGGGTGATGATTTTGGAGGGCCGCAGATCCTTCTTCGCCAGCTCCAGGACCATCGCTCCAGCGGCGCGGCACGCGGCATTCTTCTCCGGAGAGAGCGCAGGCACGCCCGACAGATGCATCGGCGAGATGCCGAGAAATTCGCACGCCATGGCCATGGTGTTGGCCGTAAATTGTCCGCCGCAGGCCCCGGCTCCAGGACAGGCATTCATCTCGACGGCTTTCAATTCCGCGGCATCGATCTTGCCTGCAGCGAAGGAGCCCTGTGCCTCAAACACATCCTGCACAGTCAGATCTTTTCCATGCAGATGGCCCGGCGCGATCGAACCGCCGTAAATCATCAACGATGGAATATCGAGACGAGCGAGCGCCATGACGGTGCCCGGCATATTTTTGTCGCAACCCGCAATGGCGACTAATCCATCGAAAAGATTTCCGCGTGCCACCAATTCGACAGAATCGGCAATAACTTCGCGGCTGATCAATGAGGCCTTCATGCCTTGTGTGCCCATGGTGATGCCGTCGGAAATGGTAACGGTGTTGAATTCCATGGGAGTGCCGCCGGCTTCGCGAATGCCTTGTTTGACAGCCTCGGCGAGCGTGCGGAGATGGAAATTGCAGGGACCAATTTCGGTCCAGGTGTTGGCGATGCCGATGATGGGCTTGGCGAGGTCTTCGCGATTGAAGCCGATGGCGTGCAGCATGGCACGCGCGGCGGCACGGCTGGGTCCTTCAGTCAGGGGAACACTATTGTGTTTTGGATTGTGGGTCATATCTTGTTTGCCGTTGGCGCTCACGCATTCGCTCCCTGATTTTGTCTGGGTGCAGTCCAGAATGCGGCGTCATGCTTCTTCTCATACGCATCGAGCGCGGAAGTGTGCCGCATCGCCAGGCCAATGTCGTCCAGCCCTTCAAGCAGGCAGGAACGACGGAAGGGGTCGATGGTGAACGATTCCTCGAAGCCCAGATCGTCCTTCACAGTTTGCGATTCCAGAGAGACGTGCAGGAGATAGCCTGGGACCTGGGAGCGCTCTAAAAGGAGAGCCACCTTTTCATCCGGAAGCGTGACCAGCAAGATGCCGTTCTTGGCGGCATTCGAATAAAAGATGTCGGCAAAACTGGGAGAGATCACGCAGCGAAAACCATAGTCGCCCAGCGCCCACGCTGCATGTTCGCGGGAAGAACCACAGCCGAAGTTGCGGCCAGCGACCAGAATTTCCGCACCTTGATGATGCGGCTTGTTGAGGGAAAATTCCGGATTCGGAGCGCCGTCTGCGCCTCGACGCCAATCGAAGAACAAAAATTCTCCGTAGCCGGTGCGTTCAATGCGCTTTAAGAACTGCTTGGGAATAATTTGGTCGGTATCGACATTCACTCGATCAAGCGGCGCGACCTTCGACGTAAGTGTGCGAAATGGTTTCATAGTTAGGCTCGAAACTCCCAATTGCGAACATCGGTAAAGTGGCCGGCGATCGCGGCTGCGGCTGCCATCGCTGGGCTGACAAGATGAGTTCTACCGCCACGGCCCTGGCGACCTTCAAAGTTGCGATTACTGGTGGAGGCGCAACGTTCGCCGGGCTCCAGAATGTCTGGATTCATGCCGAGGCACATGGAACAGCCGGGTTCTCGCCACTCAAAACCTGCGTCGCGAAAGACGCGATCCAGGCCTTCTTTTTCGGCCTCGGTCTTCACCTGTTGCGAGCCTGGAACGACCATGGCACGAACTTTGGTATTCACCTTGTAGCCGGTGACGATTTTCGCCGCGGCGCGCAGATCTTCAATCCTGGCATTGGTGCAGGAGCCAATAAAAACGCGATCGATGGGCACATTCTCAATCTTCGTCCCGGGCTCAAGCGCCATGTATTCCAGGGCGCGCTCGTAGGCGCGGCGTTCGGAGTCAGACGGCGCCGACGCGGGTGTCGGGACAGCTCCGGTGACAGAGACGACCATGCCGGGATGCGTTCCCCAGGTGACAAATGGGGTTAATTCTTTCGCGTCGATCACCAGCTCGCGATCGAATTTTGCATCGGGAGCGGAGGCCAGCGACTTCCAATGTTCAACGGCTTCGTCCCAGTGTTTTCCCTGGGGCGACTGCGGGCGACCCTTGAGATAGGCAAAGGTCGTTTCATCGGGAGCGATCATTCCGGCGCGCGCACCTGACTCGATGCTCATATTGCAGACGGTCATGCGGCCTTCCATCGAAAGCGATCGAATCGCGGAGCCGGCGTATTCGACAACATAGCCTGTCGCGCCGTCGGTGCCGATGCGGCCGATAATGCCCAGCGCAATATCTTTCGCGGTGACGGCAGGCGGCAGTTCGCCTTCGACGGAAATACGGAAGGTTTTCGGCTTCGCTTGCGGCAGGCATTGCGTGGCCAGGACATGCTCCACCTCGCTGGTGCCAATGCCGAAGGCCAGCGCTCCAAAAGCGCCATGAGTGCTGGTATGGCTGTCGCCGCACACAATGGTCATGCCAGGTTTAGTGAATCCCAGTTCCGGGCCAATGATGTGTACGATGCCTTGCTGCTTTGAATCCACATCGAATAACTCAATGCCGAATTCTTTGCAGTTGCGGCGCAGCGTCTCAATCTGTTTGGAAGCAATGGCGTCCTGAATGATCAGGCGATCCGCGGCGATTGTAGGCACATTGTGATCGACAGTCGCCACCGAACGATCTGGGCGGCGCACGGTGCGATCGGCGAGACGCAGTCCTTCGAAAGCCTGCGGGGAAGTGACTTCATGGATCAAATGCAGATCGATGTAGAGCAGGGCTGGCTCGCCAACCGGTTCGGTGACGACGTGGGCGTCCCAGATATTCTGAAAAAGTGTGTTTTTATTAGCCATATTCTTTCACTGTGCTTGAGGTGCTTGGATTGAGTGCCAGGGTAGAGTGCCTGGATCGTGATCGACGATGCCGCCAGAAAAACTAAACCGCATGCATCGCCTGGTTGCAATCGATGATTTCGTTCAGCACCTCGAAGACGTGTTTCCCCATCTCCTTGGTGCTGACAATTTGCTGATCGGGTTGATTCGTGCGTGCCAGGTCCGCAGTGCGATAGCCCGCGGCCAACACGCGTTGCACGGCGGTTTCAATCGCCTGCGCTTCCTGCTCCATGCCGGCGGAATAACGCAGCAACATCGCTCCCGTCAGAATGGCGCCCAGGGGATTTGCTTTTCCCGTGCCGGCAATATCCGGTGCCGAACCATGGACCGGTTCATATAAATTGACCTTGCCGCCGATGGTTGCCGAGGGCAGCATGCCGAGTGAGCCGGTGATGACCGCGGCCTCGTCGGAAAGAATGTCGCCGAACAAATTTTCCGTCAGCACCACGTCGAAGTTGCGCGGCGTATTCATCAGGTGCATGGCACAGGCGTCGACATATTGATGTTCCAGCGTGACGTCAGGATATTCCGCCGCAATCTCTGTCACGGTCGCGCGCCACAGCTGCGAAACCTCCAGCACGTTCGCCTTGTCGACCGAAGTGACTTTATGACGACGCTTTTGCGCCAGTTCAAACGCAATGCGCGCGACTCGGATCACTTCCTCACGGCTGTATTGCATGGTGTTGAGCGCGACGCCGGTTTCACGATTCCACGAACGCGGCGTGCCGAAGTACAAACCACCCAGTAATTCACGCACAAATAAAATGTCGGCGCCGTCCGTGACTTCCGGGCGCAGCGGTGAGTTGTTGCTCAGCGGTGCATATGCAACTGAAGGGCGCAGATTCGCAAAGCCGCCCAGAGCTTGGCGCAACTGCAGCAGGCCGGCTTCCGGACGCTTATCCGGTGGCAGCAAATTGAATTCGTTTCCACCCACTGCGCCTAGTAAAACTGCATCGCTGTCGAAGGCGGTTTCCAGTGTTGCCGGAGGTAAGGGTGATCCCTGCTCACGAATGGCAACGCCGCCGATTGGCTTCTCAGTGAGGTGAAATATAGCGCCGCTCCACTGGCTGATTGCTTCCAGAATCAAAACCGCTTCGTGTGTGACTTCGGGGCCAATCCCGTCTCCGGGGACCAAGGTGACCTTGATTTCAGTTGCCATTCAAACTCCTGCGTTGGGGGCCTGGCGTTCGATACGCGGCCGGTTTTCTATGTTCGGTTGGTTGCAATCTTGTGCAGTGGCCGCGTCACGCTTGCGGCGCAGCGACAGCGGACGACCCGGACGAACCGCGCTGGCCCAGGTTTGGCGATTGGCGCAGATGCGTGAGCATAATGCTGACCAGATCCTGATCGAAGACAGATTTCTTGCGGTCTGCGACTTCGACAAATCGGGCGTAGGCCAAATCCAGATCGGTGCGACTCAAACTGTAGCCCAGCTCTTTCAGGCGATGATTCAACGCGTGGCGTCCGGAATGTTTTCCTAAAACCATTTTGTTGGCAGGTACACCGACCTGCGAAGGGGTCATAATTTCATAGCATAGAGGATTGGACATGACGCCATGTTGATGGATGCCGGCCTCGTGCGAAAAGGCATTGCTTCCGACAACAGCTTTATTCGGTGCGGGCGAGAAGGTGATCACCTCACCTAACATCTGACTGGTTGGATAGAGCTGCTTCAGGTCGAGATTGTGATGGAATGGCAATTGGTCGTGGCGCACGTGTATGGCCGCCGCCAATTCTTCCAGCGCAGCGTTGCCGGCTCGTTCTCCAATTCCGTTGATGGTGCATTCCACCTGCCGCGCGCCTGCTTCGAGCGCCGCCAGACTATTCGCCACGGCTAGGCCAAGATCGTTATGGCAGTGGCTGGAGAACACAATTTTCTCCGCACCGCGAACTCGCTCCTTCACCAGCCGGAACATGGAAGCATATTCGTGAGGTACGGTATATCCCACGGTGTCGGGCATGTTGATGACGGTGGCTCCGGCATCGACCGCAACCTGAACCATTTCACAGAGGAAATTTCTATCGGACCGCGAGGCGTCTTCCGGGGAGAACTCGACGTCATCCACATAGTTGCGGGCCATGCGAACCGATTTATCCGTCAGCTCCAGCGCCTGCTCACGAGAGATTTGCAATTTGTATTCCAGATGAATGTCAGAGCTGGCAAGAAAAATGTGGATGCGGGACTTGGCTGCGGGCTCCAATGCGCGGGCGGCAGCAACAATGTCTTCTTCCTTGGCGCGCGACAGGGAGCAAATGCGTGGCCCCTTCACTTCATGTGCCACTTGTCGAACCGAGGCAAAGTCGCCTTCGGATGCAATCGCGAAGCCGGCTTCAATGACGTCGACACCGAGCGATTCCAACTGCTTAGCCAGTCGAACTTTCTCTGCCATATACATGCTGCAGCCGGGCGATTGTTCTCCGTCGCGAAGCGTGGTATCGAAGAAAAAAATTTGATCCTGACTCATGGCATCCCCTTATTGGGCGACAAAATGGAAACAGCCTTTGTTCTCTTACAGTAGCATAAAGTTATCTAATGTAAACTTCTATTCATATTAGAATATATTATTGATAACTCTGCGGCTCTCGCACTGCAGTAAGGACGCCCGATGGACCTGTTTCAATTGGAAACGTTTATGGCGGTTGCGGAAGAGAAGAGTTTTTCTCGTGCAGCGGTAAAATTGCACCGCACCCAACCAGCCGTCAGCCAAGTGATCCGCAAGCTTGAAGTGGAAATGGACGAGGTGCTGTTCGATCGCGCTGCGCGCGATGCAACGTTGACCGCTGCGGGCGAGCTGTTGCGAGAGTATGCAGAACGATTGCTGAATTTGCGCGGCGAGGCGACAACGGCCTTGTCGGAGTTGCGGTCGCTGCATCGTGGCCGACTAAATGTCGCGGCCAACGAATATACGTGTCTATATTTACTGCCGGTGATTGATGTTTTTCGCCGCATGTCGCCGCAGATCCACGTGACGGTGCATCGATCGTTGGCCAGCCGCATGGCGGAAGAGCTGCTGCAGCATTCGGTGGAGCTGGGCATCGTTTCGTATCGGCCGGATGATCCGCAGATTCGCTCCATTGTGGTGTATCGCGATGATCTGGTGTTCGTCATGCATCCCGGGCATCCGCTGGCGCGCGCCAAACAAGTTTCCATCCGCGATCTGGGGGCAGAAAATTTTGTCGCCCACAATGTGCCGTCGCCGTTGCGGCAAAAAGTGATGCAGGCATTTCAGCGCCACAAAACGCCGCTGAACATGGCGGTGGAGCTGCCCAGCCTGGAAGCAATCAAGCGCTTTGTGGCGATGGGAAACGGCGTGGCTCTGCTGCCCGGCCTGACGGCGCGCCAGGAAATTGAACGCGGAGAACTGGTGCAGCTGCGTGTACCGGAGCTGGCGTTTGAGCGCCGTCTGCGCGTGGTGCATCGCAGGCAAGCAAATCTATCCCATGCTTCGCTGGCGTTCTTGAAGGTGGTCGAATCGATGGCGAAGGAGCGCGGCGATCCATTTCACTTTCAGGTGGAAAAAGGCTCGTAGGTTTCGTCGACCACATCGTTCGGAGAATTTTTACTCTCTTCCGAGCAATGCGCTGAGGAACTGATGCCCGTTCATGCTGTACTTGAACGCCTTGCGTCCGTCGATGAAAACGACGGGCACCTCATCGTTGTATTTTTCCCGCAATTGAGGGTCGAGGTCGATGTCCACATCGTGCCATTGGAAGTCGGCATCGCCCTGAAGTTGCTCCAGCGTCTCCTTGACGATGTCGCAGAGATGACAACCCTTGCGCGAATAGACCACCACGTCGTGCATAGGGCGATTGTAGATGCGTGTCCGAAAATCCATGGAAGTCAAAGTCGCCGGTACAATCGCGGAAGTCTGCACCTTCCCAGCGATCTGATTGCAACGTGAATTCTTCATCCACAGCACAACTTCCTGTCGGCGTTTAACGTCTATTGCTGAAGACCGTGCGTCTGCAATTGACTCCCAAGGATTCTGTTGCTGTGCGGCGCGTGTCCTGGAGAAAGGACCCAAGATGAATCTTCGTAAATTTCTCAATCGAATGAGCACGGGAGTTGCTGTTCTCGGAGTCGCTCTTTGTGTTCCTGCAGCGATGCTTGCGCAGGACACGGCTCCGGCCCCACCCCCGCAAGGAACAACGGACCAGCAATCCAACCCAGGCGAGCAGCCCATGCATCATCGTCAGCCGCCAAGCCCGGAGCATCAGTTGCGGCATCTGACAAAGATGCTGAACCTGACTTCCGATCAGCAGCAGCAAATGCTGCCCATCTTGCAGGATCAGCAGAAGCAGATGGAGTCGATTCGCAACAACACTGCATTGAGTCCGCAAGAACGCCATCAGCAGATGCGCGCGGTGATGATGGATACGCATCAAAAGCTGGAAGCGCTGATGACCGATACTCAGAAGCAGCAATTTGAGCAGGCCATGCAGCAGCGTCGCGATCGCATGCGCAATGGTGGCATGGGTCCAGGGCAACGCGAAGGCACGCCGCCTCCTCCCCCACCAGACGGACAAAATCCTCCACCCGCGCCACCACAATAAAAGTGGAGGATGCAATGTTCACGACAGGGCAGGGAACTCGTCGTTCTCTGCCCTTGCTGCATTTGCCGGCCAAGTACGATTGCCGAACCCTATGGAAAAATGAGTTCGTGCCCGCCGTAGGCACATTCTGACAGGTACAATTGGGAGCAGGTCACGGAGTCAGAGCCAAACCAAACTTTGCGCGCGGAAGTGTTTGAATATCTGCGTGTGGAGGTGGCGACGAGGGGTTCATTACCGCATGAAGAAGTTGCTTCTTTTGTTTTGTCTGCTGCCAATGCTGGCAGCGACTGGATTTGCACAGGAAAGCCGGCAGGATGCCAGCATCAGTTATCTCGGCACCTATCAGCCCACGATTACGGGTAATGCAGTCACCCAAACCAATGACTGGGGTAAGGGCGTCCTGTTAAGTTACCGTTTTATGTTGACGCCGAGCAGCGCAATTGAAGGGAATTACCAGTACTCCCAGTTCAATACGACATTTTCTGCTCCTTTTATTGCCGGCAACACCTTCCATACTTCGCTGCAGGAAGGCTCAGTGGCGTACGTCCGCAGCTTTGTGTACAAGAATTTCAATCCGTTTGCAGAAGTGGGCGCGGCGATGCTGTTATTCGATCCCATCAACGATACGGGGACGAACACCAACGCGGGATCGCGAACAAAAGCGACGGCGCTTCTACTCGGCGGCGGTATCGCGTACGAGTTGAGCCCCAGTTGGGATTTGCGGGTGCAATATCGGGCGGAAGTATTTAAGTCCATCGATTTCGGAATTTCGAATTTCAAGACGAACCGCTGGTACGTGATGCAGCAGCCCGCAATTGGCTTTGCCTACCACTTCTAGCCGAATAGCAACATGGTGTTGGGCCGCGTTCCAGTCGCCCTGGGCCGAAATTCTTTCGGGTTGTGGCACAAGAGGAACGTGGGTTTGAAAATTTGAATGGGGATTTGGGTCGACCAGAGGTTCACTCGCGAATGAAGAAGTTGTTTTTGATCATGTGTCTGGTTTCAATGCTGGCCGGAATCGGCTATGCACAGGATCAGGGCGCCCGGCAGGACGTGAATCTTAGCGCCATGGGTGTCATTCAGCCGTATGTTGAAGGCAACACTTTGGCCCCGGCCACTCCGCCGGTCCAACTGAAGTCGACCCTTGGACTAGGCCTATATCTTGGCTATCGCTACCTGCTCACACCAAATGGGGCTGTGGAAGCGAACTACTCGTACAGCCATTTCACCAGTAAGTTTACCGCGAATTCCGGTGGCACCTTCAATGCTCGCATTTACACCGGAATGCAGGAAGCGACGGCGGCTTACGTACGCACGTTTCCGTTCAAGAAGTTCAATCCATTTCTTGAAGGCGGCGGCGGAATGTTGTTTTTCACTCCAATAGGCAGCAAAACAACGACCTACGATACGGAACAAACATATGCGCCAACCGTTCTCTTCGGCGGCGGCATCGCTTATCAGTTGAGTCCCAGCTGGGACCTGCGAGTCCAATACCGCGGACAGATTTTCAATACGCCGGATTACGGAATCAGTCGCTACAGCACGGGTCGGCGCTATATTATGTCGCAGCCTGCGATTGGGTTTGCGTACCACTTCTAGCTACTTCCGGATTCCGGTCGACAAACAAAAAGCTCGCTGACGATTCAGCAAGCTTTTTTGCTTCTGCGTAGCTGCGTGGGTTCAGGAAATGTCGTCCGTGTTGAATCCGGGCTTGCGCCGCGATGTGCCTGCCGTCCGGCCCACCAGCTTGCGAACAACGTCATCCATCCGCACGGCTTCTACTTCCGGCTCCGCCACAGCGGCCATTTTCTCCAGCAGGGAATCCTCGTCGATTTTCTCCAGCAGCACGATGGCGTGAGCGACCGCCACGTCATCCTGCTTTAAGCCTTCGGGAGTTTTCGCTTTGATTCCGACGGCGCCGGGTTCGATGGAGAGCAGATCCGCGATTCGTTCTCGCAACCTTTCGGCTACAGGACCAATCTTGGGCGCGGCTAGCACCAGGGTAGTATCGACATTTGAAATACGATAACCCGCATGTTGGATCTCTTCCAGAGCCGTTTGTAGAAACAGGGAAGAATCGGCATCCTTCCATCGGGCGTCGCCAGGCGGAAAAAAGCTGCCAATGTCGCCGGCGGCCACTGCACCCAATAGCGCGTCGGTGATGGCATGCAGCAGGACATCCCCATCGGAGTGGCCGGCCAACCCAGAGGGGTGGTCGAAGGCGATGCCGCCTATTTTCAAGGGAACGCCAGGTTTAAACGCGTGCGAGTCCCAGCCATATCCAATCCTCATCATGTCGTATCGCGATCTTTCTCGGCGTACCGGGGAGTTCTTTGCCTCAGGGTAAAATGCAGGCCCTCACTAGGCAGGATACACGGCTTTTTCGAGGCATTGGCCAGGATTTAGCTTTGGCTCAGGTAGAACTCGGCCAACGCCAGATCTCCGGGCTGCGTGATCTTGAAGTTGCGCGGCGATCCTGGAACCACCGCAACATCGATTCCCAGACGCTCGACCAGTGAAGCTTCGTCGGTGCCCACAAAACCATCGATCTCTGCAGCTTCCATGGCTTGTCGCAGCAGCCGGAAACGAAACCCTTGCGGCGTCTGAGCCAGGACAATGCGTTCGCGCGGAATGGTGGACGTGATGATGGCGCCATCCGCTGTTCTTTCCACCTGCTTGATGGTATCTACGGCGGGTACTGCGACGATGGCCGCATGGTGGTTCATGACCGATTCGATGGTGCGTTCGATGGTGGCAGCATCGATCAACGGACGCACCGCATCATGGACCAGGACAATATCTTCGTCTGAGGCGGGCAGCGCCTTCATGGCATTGCGGACAGAATTCTGGCGTGTGTCGCCGCCCTCGACTACGGAAACTTTGTCGGACAAACCATGCTCGGCCAGCTGCGATTCGACGCGCTGTATCTCGCTCTTGCGAACCGCGACAAAAATGCGTTCGACGGCGGGCACTTGCAGAAACGCACGGACCGTGAGCACCAGAATGGGCTGCCCATGCAACTCTAGAAATTGCTTTGGAGCTTGGCGGGTCGCGCTGCCTGTTACCATGCGCGTTCCAAGGCCCGCTGCGGGAAGTATGACGAAAACCGGCATGAAAACTGAAGTATACCGGAGCAGCCGAGGGTGCGTATAGCGAAAGGCCGACGTTCATTTGTGGCGCGAAATGAACGCGCTTTATCCTTGCAGCGATACCATACGTAAGTACGTAAGGACGATGGTGCAGAATTGCGCCACCTAATGACTCCATGTTTAAGAAGCCAACATCGCGGCTGGATGCCGAGCGAGAAGAAGCGGCCTCTATGCTTCCGCTGAATTCGGCCCTGTTTGGCCCCGGCGACCGGATCTGCATGGCTGTTTCCGGTGGCGCCGACTCGACAGCGCTGCTGCGTATGCTGCTGACCCTGCGGGAGAAGCTGGGGATTGTATTGAGCGTCCTGCACGTCGAGCACGGACTGCGTGGGCAGGCTTCTGTCGACGATGCTGCGTTTGTTCGCGCGTTGGCTGAACAATTCGATCTACCGTGTGAGGTGGTACGCGTCGATACGCGGCAGCGGATGGCCGAGCATAAAGAGTCGGTTGAAACGGCGGCGCGTGCCCTGCGGTACCAGGTGTTCCGCGATGTTTTGGCCTCCGGCAAAGCAGACAAAATTGCGACCGCGCATACACTCGATGATCAGGCGGAGACGGTGCTGATGAAATTGCTGCGTGGCGCCTGGACGGAGGGTCTTAGCGGCATTCATCCTGAATTGCGCATGGAAAGCGCCGCAGGAAACCTGAGTCAAAATGGTCGCGCAAGCAGCAAAACCTGCGTGCGACCCTTCCTTGCGGTTCAAAGGGCGCAGATTGAGGCTTATTTGCGGGCGATCGGCCAACCCTGGCGCCAGGATGCATCGAACGATTTTCTGGTGCACACGCGGAATCGCATTCGTCATGAGGTATTGCCGTACTTACGCGAATTCAACCCGCAAATTGATTCCATCCTTGCCCACATGGCCGACAACGCCCGCGCCGAAGAACAGCATTGGAAGGCTGAACTGGATCGGTTGCTGCCGTTGCTGCTACTTCCCGGTAAGCCGACGCGAGGGGGAGGCCGTAGCGTTTCGACCTCAGAGGGCTCGGACGATGTGGCGGTTGAAATTGTGCGACTTCGAGCGCTGGATTCGGCATTGCAGCGGCGAATCTTGCGCGCAGCCGCTGAAAGGGCGGGCGCTACATTGGACTTTGACGCGACCGAGCGGCTGCTCGCTCTGGTGGTACCAGCCGCGCATGGTTCCGGAAAACGCATGCGGGTGGATTTGGTTGGAGGCATCTCCGTCGAACGGTCGGCGCGAGAACTGCGATTCGGACGCAATTTAGCTAAGAGTTCTTCCGAGGCTGGCACCTATGAGCTGCTGGTTCCGGGAGCGGTAGATGCGCCGGCGTTTCATGCCAGATTTACTGCAAGCTGGCCTCAGGGGTTCTCTCCACTGGACTCAGGCATTCAGTCAGGGTGTGCGCACGTACGCGCGTGGAAACCCGGTGATCGGGTCGAACTGCAGTATTCGCGAGGGCCGAAAAAAGTGAAAGAAATTCTGAACCGAATGCGAATTTCGTCAGAGGATCGGGCGGTGTGGCCCGTAGTCACATGGGAGGGAAGCATCATCTGGATGCGAGGGGTTAAGCTGGCAAATGTCCAGAATCTGGACAAACCGACCGGCGCCGCTCAGGGAAGCTCATCGGCGGTTCCTGTCATCTCTGAAATCCCTCTATGACGGTAACTCGTAGGGTTTCTTCGATTCTTCGCCATCGCTCGAGTTTGGAGTAAGATTTAGACGAAGGTGTTTTGACTAGGCGACCTTCTGCGAAGTCAGTTAATATCGTTGTACGTTGCGACAAAGCGGCTTGAATTCTGCGACCTACAGGCCAATTGCAGCGTCTAATGGTCCGGATGGGTGTGCCGCGGGGCGGTCAATTTCAGGTTCCAGAGGGCTTCTTTCGGTCCTGCAGCGTACGAAACGAGGGTAGTTCGTGAATTCAACGGTAAAAACAATAGTTTTCTGGGTGCTGATCGCAACGTGTCTCATCGTGCTGTGGCACGTTGTTGAGAGCGGCGTGGGAATGGGGAAAGATGCGGAAATTCCGTTCTCCAAGTTTATGTCCGATGCCCAGGGAGGTCAGATTGCCGATGTCACGGTGGTGGGGAATGAAGTCCACGGCCACTATCGCACCGGCAAAGAGAATTTCCATACGATCGTGCCGTCGAATTACCCCGACATGTACAAGGTGTTGGAAGACCATCAGGTCAGCGTCACCATTAAGGATTCGCAGGGCAGCGCCTGGTTCAATATCCTGCTGCAGCTGTCGCCGATTCTTCTGTTAGGTGCCCTGTGGTTCTTTATGCTGCGGCAAATGCAGACAGGCGGCAACAAGGCCATGTCGTTCGGGAAGAGTAAGGCCCGATTATTGTCAATGCAACAGAAGAAAGTGACATTTAAGGACGTAGCCGGCGTCGAGGAAGCCAAGGAAGAGCTGAAGGAGATCATCGAGTTTTTGCGTGACGCTCCCAAGTTCCAGAAGCTGGGCGGCCGCATCCCAAAGGGCGTCCTGCTGGTCGGGCCTCCGGGAACCGGCAAAACACTATTGGCGCGCGCCGTTGCCGGTGAAGCCAATGTTCCGTTCTTCTCAATTTCCGGTTCGGACTTTGTTGAGATGTTTGTAGGTGTCGGTGCCAGCCGCGTTCGCGACCTGTTTGAACAGGGCAAAAAGAATGCTCCATGCATCATCTTCATCGACGAAATCGACGCTGTCGGTCGTCACCGTGGGGCCGGCCTGGGCGGCGGTCACGACGAGCGCGAGCAGACTCTGAACCAGTTGCTGGTGGAGATGGACGGGTTTGAATCGAACGATGGCGTGATTCTGATCTCCTCAACCAACCGGCCGGATGTGCTGGATCCTGCGTTGCTGCGTCCTGGTCGCTTTGATCGCCGCGTGATCGTGGGTCGCCCGGATGTGCGTGGAAGGGAAGAGGTTCTGCGGGTTCATGTGAAGAAGGTGCCGTTGTCGGATGACGTCGATCTTCGCGTGCTGGCTCGTGGAACTCCGGGATTTACCGGCGCCGATTTGGCCAACATGGTGAATGAAGCTGCGATCAGCGCTGCGCGGGCAAACCGCAAAGTGGCCACGATGTACGACTTTGAGTCGGCCAAGGACAAGGTTCTGATGGGAGCCGAACGCCGGTCGATGTTGCTGACCGACGAGGAAAAGCGCACCACGGCGTATCACGAGTCGGGCCACGCGATTGTGGCTGCACTTCGCGAACACGCGGATCCGTTGCACAAGGTCACCATTATTCCGCGTGGCATGGCTCTCGGCTTGACCATGCAACTACCGGAAGATGAGCAGCACACGGTCAGCAAGGAGTATCTGGAAACGCAGCTAGCCATCCTAATGGGCGGGCGCTGCGCGGAGGAGATCTTCCTGAACCAGATGACCACCGGCGCTGGCAACGACATTGAGCGGGCGACAGAACTGGCGCGCAAGATGGTTTGCGAGTACGGAATGAGCCGCCTGGGACCGCTGACCTTCGGCAAGAAGGAAGAGCAGATTTTCCTGGGCCGCGAAATTTCGCAGCATCGCGACTTCAGCGAAGAGACGGCACGCCAGATTGACTCGGAAGTCCGCATGCTGGTCGATAATGGCTATCAGTCGGCGCACTCGCTGTTGGAGAACAACCAGCCGTTGATGCACCGCATGTCCAAGGCATTGCTCGATCGGGAATCGCTGGACGCAGCGGAGTTGAAGCTGCTGATCGAGGGCAAGGATTTGCCACCGCTCGAACTGCCGCCAAGTGGGACAGGTGGGGATGTGCAGCATGTTCTGAAGCCGGACGCTGGACGCGCTGCTCCTGGCATTGGTGGTGAGCAACCCTCTCCGGCATAGGATCTACGGCGTAGATGTATCGTGAACAAGAAAGGAGCGGCCACTGGCTGCTCCTTTCTTGTTGTGGAATCCGCTGAGAGTCATGTTGAGTTCCGGAGAGATCGGCAACTCGTCCCGCGAAAACGTACAATCAGGAAAGTTCTTGTCTGCTTTCTATGCGTCCAATTGCCATCGTCGCTGCCTCGTTTCTGCTGATCCTGACGGGGTGCGGCTATCACACCGCGGGTTCGGCAACTCACCTGCCGCCGGACATTGGGACCATCGACGTTCCGATGTTTCAGACCGATGTGATCAGCTACCATACGGAGGTTGCGTTTACGGACGCCGTGGTGCGTGAGTTGACCAGCCGGACCAAAGATCGAGTAATGGAGAGCAATCGCCCGCACGTCGCCGACGCCACCCTTCGCGGCACAATTTTGACGCAAACAATTACCCCGCTCACTTACAACGCGCAGACCGGACAGTCCTCCAGCTTCCTGGTCACGATTACCGCGAGTGCAGTGTTGAAAGATGCTTCTGGGAAAGTTCTTTATAGCAACGACCATTTCCGGTTCCACGAGCAGTATCAGGAGACCGCGGACCTTTCGAGTTTTATTCAGGAAGATTCGCCAGCGGTACAGCGAATCGCGCGAGATTTTGCGCAATCATTGGTAAGCGACCTGATGGAGTCGTTCTAGAGATGGCAACACGCGACGAGGCCAATTCGAAACTGGGCGGCGGATTCCTCGCCATGGAGCGACTGCTGCAGGAAGTCGCCACGGATGCGCGCCGGCCCGGGTATGTGTTGCTCGGCGATGAAGCGTATCTGCAGCAGCAATCGCGTCGTGGAATCATCGATGCGCTGATCGATCCCCAATTTCGCGAGTATTGTGTTTCTGAGGTGGATCTTGCCGAGGCGAGTGTTTTCGACGCGCTCGACCAAGTAAGTACGCCTTCCTTGATGGCTCCATTTCAGATCATTTTTGTGCGTAATGTGCGCCTGCTCTACCAGCGGGGCGCGAAGAAGGAAGAATTCGCCGCCATTCAGAAATATCTAACGTTGCCGAATCCGCAGGCGCTGTTGGTGTTTGTCGCCGACCATTTGCACATTCCCAGCGATGTGCGCCGCATGGATATGCAGGACAAGGACCGCTATGAGCGCATCCGTGAGACTCTAGGAGACTACTGCGGCATCGTTGAGCTGAGCCAGCCCGGAGATGAAGATGCAATGCGCTGGTTGATGCTGTCGGCGGAATTGCGCGGTGTGGAGATGGAGCCCGATGCAGCGCGGGAGCTGGTCGATGCGTTGCACGGGGACCTGATGCGGCTGTCCTCTGAGTTGGAAAAGCTGACGCTGTTTGTCGATCAGAAAAGGAAAATTACTCTGGCCGACGTGGAGCAGATGGTGGTCTCCGCCAAACAGCGATCCTTGTACGAATTGACGGATGCAATTTCCGCCCATGATCCGTCTCGGGCGTTGCTGCTACTGCGCGGGCTGCTTAACGCCAGTGAGAGCGGTGAAGATGGGGCTATCGGGCATCTGCACATGCTGGCGCGCACCTTTCGTCAGATGCTGGTGATTCTCGAGAAAAGCGTGCGCGATTCACGCGGCATCTGGCAGGCACTGTGGCCGGGTTTTCGCGTGGCGCCTTTTGCCGTGGATGAGCTGATTCGGCAGGCGCGCCGTTACAAATCACGTCGGGATTTGATGCAGATGCTGGAACGCATCGCGCGCGCCGACGTGGAGATCCGTTCGTCACCGCCAGACAAAGGCTTGGTGCTGGAGCGGCTGGTCATCGATCTGGCGAAAACTGGGAATCCGGCCAGAACCGCCGGAGCGCTTTCCTCTCGCTGATGCTAGCCCTCCGCAAACTCAAGCCAGCAGGTGCTCTTCTTCGGCATGGCTGCCGTGTCGTGAGGTTAGGGTGATAGCCGCGCCCAGAATCATTGCTCCTCCAAGCCACGCAGCGGGTCCCAAGTGCTCTCCCAGGACGGTGACGCCCAGCAGCGAGCCGATCATTGGCTCCAGATTCAGAAACACGCCGGCTCGGGAGGCAGGCACACGCGTCAATCCCCAATTCCATAGCAGGGTCGTGCTAGCGGTGCATAGCAGCCCGCTGGCGGCCAGCGCCAGCCATGCCTGCAGCGAGACATGAATCGGCGGCGGTCCGTCGACCGCGAACACCCAGACCGCGAGCATAACCGTTCCTGTCATCAATCCATAGGCTGTGACGATCAGTGGAGAATGATCCCGCAGCAGTCGCTGGTTCATCAAAATCCATACAAGCGAAATCATCAGCGACACGACGATCATCAGATCGCCGATCATGCTGGGGGTGTCGCCGCGGGCAGACGGAGCGGAGTGGCCGAAGGCGATGAAGGCTGCGCCGATGGAGGAAACCACCAGCGCAACCCATCCCACCTTGTCCATCCGTTCATGCGCAAAAATGCTGGCGCCGACCGCCAGCACCACCGGCAACGTACCGACCATCAACGCGGCATGGGAAACCGTGGTGCGGGCCAGCCCGGCAAACTGCAGTAGGAACTGCACGGGCACACCGAGGAAGGCTGCAATCAGCAAGATACGCCAGCCGCGCGCATCCAAACCCGGGCGCCCGCGCAACAGAATGGGACTGAGCCCGAGGCAGGCGAAAAGAAAACGATATAGCACCATGTGCGCCGAGCTCATTTCGCGCATGGCGATTTTGCCGAAGAAAAATCCTGTTCCCCACAAGCCGCCAGCCATTGCACAGGCAGCATAGCCGAAGGCCGCGCGTGAACGCGATGGATGAAGTGTCTGCATCGTTGAGTTTCGTGTCACACAGAAACAAAGCGGGCGCGACCTTGCGGGCGCACCCTGGGGAAAAGCTGGAGACAGGCTACCAGACGCGGCAACGATCGACCGGAGCCATCGGCGCACCCTTCTTGCAACTGAAGGCATGGGCAAATTCTGGCATGTTCCGCACCACTCCGTTGACGCGAAGCCGGTCGGGCGAATGCGGATCGCTCTGAACGATCAGGCGGATGAACGCTGGCCGGTCGTTCGTGCACCAATTCTGTGCGTACCCAATGAAGAACTGCTGCTCCGGCGTATATCCGCCCATCTTTTTCATCAGGTCAATATGATGCTGATTCGCGTAGGCTTCCATGGCCATGTAAGCCAGGCGGACGCCTCCGTTGTCGGCGGTATTCTCGCCCAGTGTCAGCTTGCCATTCACGTGCAGATTATCGACAGCGATAAAGCTGCTGTACTCGTTTTCAATGCAGACGGTACGGGCTTGAAACTGTTTTTTGTCTTCCGGCGTCCACCAGTTTTTCAGATTGCCGTTGCCGTCGAATTTTGCACCCTCGTCGTCAAATCCGTGGGTCAGCTCATGACCTTCTACCGCGCCGATATGACCATAGTTCACCACTTCTGGAGCCGACCGGTCGTAAAACGCAGGTTGCAGGATGCCGGCAGGAAAATTGATGTTGTTCATGCTTGGGTCATAGTAGGCATTCACTGTTGGCGGCGACATCTCCCACTCATTCTTGTCGACAGGTTTGTTGATCTTGTTCAGTTGCCGCGCAGCCTCAAATTCCCGGGCTCGTATGGAGTTTCCCAGCGCGTCATCGGGTCGAATCGTCAGCTTGGAATAGTCGCGCCATTTGTCCGGGTAGCCGATCTTGTTGGTTATCAGGTTGAGCTTCTGGATCGCTTTAGCTTTGGTTTCCGGGCTCATCCACGCAAGTGTGGTCAGGTCCTGATGCATCGCGGCTTCAATGGACTTCACCATCGCCAACGTTTGCTGCTTGCTGTCACCGGCAAAATACTTCTCCACGTAGACCTTGCCCAGCGCCTCGCCCAGGGCTGCATCGGTAGCAGAAACGCAGCGTTTCCAGCGGGGAGGCATTTTCGGGACGCCAACGAGTTTTCGCCCAAAGAAGTCGAAATTCTCATCATCGAATGCGGTGGGTAAGCGTGACGCAAATGAGTCGAGAAGATGTACGCGCAAATAATTGCGGATGGTTGCCATGTCGGTCTGATCGAGAATGCCGTTGAGCGTCTGGAAATAGGCAGGGTTGGCCACGTTCAAGGTTTGAATGGGCGGCGTACCCGCATCGCGCAGCAGCGCTTGCCAGTTGAGGCCAGGGTCTGTTCCAGCCAGTGTGGCCACAGTCTCAATGTGGTAGGTTTTGTAAGGGTCTCGCCGCTCCGTCATCCCCATGGATGCCTTGGCCATCGAGGTTTCAAGTTCCAGGATCGCTTTAGCATCCGTCATCGCCTTGTCGGTGGGCTCACCATACAGGTGCAGCATATTGGCGATGTGCTGCAGATATTCCTGCCGCAATTGCACGCTCTTCGGATCACTGCGAAGGTAATAATCCTTCTCCGGAAGTCCGAGGCCTCCCTGGTCGACCACAGCGATTTCTTTGGTTGCGTCCTTAAAGTCCTGCATGGAGCTAAGGTCGAAGAAAGCGTCGATGCCGATCTTCTGGTAGTGAGCTAGCAGCGCTGGCAATTCCTTCTTGTCTTTCAGCGCATCAATTCTGTCCAGCTCCGGCTGCAATGGCTTTAGCCCGTCGGCGTCGATGGCGTTGGTGTTCATGCAACTCGCGTAATAATCGCCAATCTTCTGTTCGTTCGAGGAACGGCCGGAAGTTTGCTCTGAAGCTTGCTCCAGAATGCCGTGCAACAGTTGTCTGTTGTATTCATCCAGGTTTTCTCCCTGGTCATACAGCGGTAGATCGGCTGGAATCGGATATTTTTCCGCGAACTTGCCACAGGCAAACTGATAGAAGTCGGCGCATGGATCGGCCTTCGTGTCCATGATGGAAGTATCGAAGCCAGGTATGGGCGAAATCTTGGATGTCGCGGGCGCCGCGGCCGGGGATTTGGAGCTTTGACCTCTGACTGAAAGGCAAAATGCGGGGAATGCCGCGGCCAGCGCGAGCACCAGCGTCGACCTTACAGTTGTTTTTGTGACCATTCGTCTTGGTTCCTTTCGCCTGAAAGCGTAACGTGTTTCTGTAGATGATAAGCGCCTTACTATCAGAAACTGACGCCAACGCGAAGTCAATAGGCGGGCCGGTTGGCGCGGATCGTTCTGCGGCATTTCAGGCGTGCGCGATGGTGCTGTTGTTCGTGGTCTGGTTGCCGGCGATGCACGCCCAGACGACGCCGGATACACTCGGAGCAACGGCGAACCAAACACAGTTACATCCCGATGTGAGGATTCCTGTCGTGCCGCTGGGTTATCTGCCCCCAGGAGATTTGCCGGCGTTCTACTACTACGCGATGGTCGACCTACATTTCATCGATGCCGACCATTTGATGTTCGCATTCAATACTCCGGTCCTGTTGAAGCGTGACAACAACTGCCCTGATTCCGATGTTCAGCGCATGGTACAAGCAGTGGTGTTCCAGTTGCCGTCCGGGAAAGTGTTGAAGCAGACGCACTGGGAGTTGTACGATTTCATGGATTTTCTCTGGGGGTTAGGCGATGGCAGGCTGCTGCTGCGTCGTTGCAACCAGCTGGAAACAGTCGGCGCGGACCTTAATCCGAAACCACTGATTCAAGCTATCGGCACCATCGAGGATATTAGCTTTTCTCCTGATCACTCTCTGGTTGTCGTACAGGAGAAAGTGAAACCAGATGCGCAGGACAAAGATAGGGGGAATCTCCCTTCGGTGCTGGCACAAGAGACGGACGCCCCTCGCACGAATATCAGCTTTATCCAGCTGCACCCCTTGCACATACTAGGCCGCGCCGAGGTTCCGTTGCCGACCGTTATTCCCGTGATAGCTAACGGACTTTTCGAAGTGTTGACCGCGCCTCACGACAAGTGGGTCGTGAATATGCAGGTTTTCCATGGCGCCCAGCACCAGATCGCGACCATCCGCTCCCTATGCCCGCCGTTGGTTCAAACCATTTCCAACACCATACTGATGGCGGAAACCTGTTCCAAAGGCGACCAGAAAGAATTCGGGGGGTACGATCTTCAAGGTTCGCTGCTCTGGCAGATTCCTGTCGCGCCGGACCAGTACTATCCGCGATTAATCACGATTCCGAACGGTCCCCATTTTGCCATCGAGTCGCTGCGGCTTAACCATCCCCACGCTGCGCTGGATCCGCTGACCAAGGAGGATGTTGCCGGCGAAGACATCAATATTTACGACGCACTTTCCGGGGTACGCGTAGCCACCTTTCAGACCACTCCGGCTTACACAGGCGGCCGAAACGTCGATTTTTCTCTGGACGGCCAGCGCATGGCTGTCTTGCATGACGGAGCCATTGAGATTTATTCGCTGAACAACCTGATCAAGGCCCTCCCAGGGATGGCGCGCTAGTCTGCGACGAAGCCATAGTCTGAAAGTTGATTTTTTCTTCGACCTGGAGCCTGAGCTGTGCTACGCTGCGCCCACAGACAAAAAACATGAGCGAGCCAGCGATTCTTCCCAACCCTTCTCAGCCCAACATCTACGGCCCGATTACAGCCGGACAGATGTTCGAGCGAACCTTCACGCTTTTGCGCGAGAATTTCAAACTCTTCTTCGGAATTGTTCTGATCCTGATCGGCGTCCACATTGTCGCCATGGGAATCTTCGGCGGCAGCGAATTCTGGATGATTCGATCGAACGGCGGGCCGCCCTCGGTTGGTGGCGCTCTGCTTATGTTTCCGATTTTCGTCATCGGCGGAGTTCTGTTTTTTATTTTTGTGATGATTATTCAGGGCTCGTTTTTTGTGGCGACACGCGCGAGGCTCTCAGGTACTGCCATGACTGTCGGCGAAGCCTGTAAGCTGGCCGCAGACAAGGCCGGCAAGCTTACCGGAGTTGCGCTGCTGATCATTGTGCGGTGCATCGGCTATTGGCTGTTGTTTTGCATCGCGTCGCTCATCGTGTTCCTGATGATTGCGCTGCTGTTTGGGGGGCTTCACCACGCGAGTGGAGATGTTCCGTTCGCGCTTGGTCATGGCGCATCGCTGGGATTCATCGCGATGTTTGTGGTGTTGGGACTGTTATGGCTTGTTCTCTACTTCGCATTTCTCCTTTGGCTGTATGCGCGATATGCTCTATCGGTTCCCGCAGCTCTTGCGGAGAATCTCTCGGTCACAGGTTCCGTTCGGCGCTCGGTTGAGTTGAGCCGTGGCAGTAAGGGCAGACTGTACGCAATGCTGCTCTCCATCGTCGGAGCGTATCTGGTTTTGGACGCGGTGCTTGTTCCAGTCGAAATGCTGGCATTCAATCCCTTCCACCCCCATCCCGTGGGAATGGGTATAGGCATGGGGATGGGGCCGGGGATGGCTTTATTGTTCCTGGTGATCAGCATCGTCAGTATCGTCATGTCAGCGTTGGTGATGGTGTTCATCGGCATCGCGACCGCGCTGTGCTATTACGATCTGCGGGTGCGGAAGGAAGGGTTCGGCAATGTGACGCCGCCACCACCGGCGGTGCCCATCGCTCCGGCCGACGGGTGGCCGCTGCCGCCGAATGAGCCGACCGGAGATATTCCGATTTCCTGATCTTTGACCGCGCGTATCGGGTGACTCCGCGCCGCTCCGCGCGACTCAGGCCTTCATCAGGCCTGTGTAAATTGCCATTCCCGCAACCGCGTCGATGTTCTCGGCGTCCAGCTCGTCAATCTCGCTTTGCGCGCGAATGCCCCCTGCGACAATCAGCTGACGCCGCGTCTGCCGGCGAAGGTTCCGCGCAACGTCCATAGGGAATCCAGACAGCGTGCCTTCCGTGTCCACGTGGGTATAGAGGAATGCGCCACAAAACGGTTCCAGTTGCTGCATCGCATCCTGCGGTCGAAGTTCAATCTTCTCCCTCCATCCGCGAACGGCAACTTTGCTGTCTTTCGTATCGACACTGAACACCAGCTGCTCCACGCCCAGAGAGAAGGCAAGCTCTTCAGCAAATTGTGTGCGCACCAGATTGGTGACGGCAGCAGAGTTTTCTCGATCGATCGCCTCCGGCAATACGCGACCATTGAACAGAGACGAACCGAAGATCACGCGCTGTGCTCCCATGTCCAATAGGATTTGTGCTTCCGCGCTGCTGCGAATGCCTCCACCAACCTGACATGGCAGGCGGCGGACAATGGTTTCAATCAGGCGTCGATTATCGCCCTGTCGCTTGGCCGCATCCAGGTCAATCAACTGCACCAGCGGATAGTCCGAAAAGCGATCAATCCAATATCCAAGATCATCGAACCCGAGCGCGAGATCTTCTCCTTGGACCAACTGCACAACGCGGCCTCCCATCAGATCGATCGACGGGATCAGCATGATGACCTCAAGTCCATTTTCATCCTTCTAGTGTATGGGAATTCTACTGCATGGGAATGGATCAGCAAGGCAGGCGCATTGGCAGGCCAAACGCAGCTAATTCTTCTTTCATGGCGCGCGCATCGGAAATTCCGAAGTGAAAAATGCTGGCTGCCAGTGCCGCGTCGGCGGATCCCCGTGTAAATACGTCGGCGAAATGCTGAACATTACCCGCGCCTCCGGAGGCAATCACCGGAATCTGCACCGTCGCGCTGACAGCAGCCGTCAACTCGCAGTCAAAGCCGTTTCGCGTCCCATCCGAGTCCATCGACGTAAGTAAGATTTCTCCTGCGCCGCGAGCCTCGGCCTGACGTGCCCACTCTAATACGCCTAATCCCGTGGCTATTCTACCGCCGCTGACGTACACCTCGGCGCTTTCAGGCGTGCCGGTATTTCGGCGGCCATCGATGGCCACAACCACAGCCTGCCCACCGAAACGCGAGCCGATTTCCGTGATCAGTTCGGGCCGCGACAGCGCTGCGGAGTTGACGCTGACCTTGTCTGCCCCGGCATCGAACACCAGCATCGCATCGTCCAGAGACCGAATGCCTCCGCCGACCGTTAGCGGAATAAAGATTTGGTCGGCGGCTCTCCGTACGGCGTCCAGAAGCAGCGCGCGCTTCTCGTGGGTCGCGGTAATGTCGAGAAAGACAATTTCGTCCGCACCTCCCGCGGCGTGACGCATGGCTAATTCTGCAGGATCGCCGGCGTCGATCAGGTCGACGAACTGAACGCCTTTCACTACGCGTCCTGCAGAAACATCGAGGCAGGCAATAATGCGGCGCGTCAGCATCCCGACACCTGCATGAAATTCTTCAGAATTTTCAGGCCTACAGATCCCGATTTCTCAGGGTGGAATTGTACTGCCATCCAATTATCTTTCTCGATGACGGAAGAGAACGCACCACCGTAATTTGTAGTGGCGGCAGTTGTATTTATCACTGGCGCTCGATAGGAATGGGTGAAGTAGACGTACGGCGACTTGGGCAGGTCACGCAATAGTCGCGATTCCTGTACCAGTTCGAGAGAATTCCAGCCGACATGCGGCGACTTGATGCCGGTAGGGAAGCGCTCGCAAACTTCAGAAAATACACCCATGCCAGGTGCTTCTGGGGCCTCGGTGCTACCCGCAAACAGCCATTGCAGGCCGACGCAAATGCCAAGAAATGGGACGCCTTCGGCGACTCGCTCCAGTACGGCGTCGCCGATCCCGCTCGTCATCAGGCGCTCAGTCGATGCGAAATGTCCGACGCCCGGCAATACGATTCGGGCGGCAGTCTTCAAGTCTTCGGGGCGCTGGGTGACCAGCAGGTCCGCGCCAACCACTCGCAGCGATTTGCAGGCCGAATTCAAGTTTCCGGTCTGGTAATCGATGACGACTGTTTTCCCGGTGCTCATGCGAAACACTCCACTACAGCAATCCTTTCGTGCTGGGCAGCATCGACTTCAATCGCAAATCGCGCGAGCAGGCGAAGCGCAGGGCGCGCGCAAAGGCCTTAAAAAGAGCTTCAATCTTGTGATGATTGGAACGGCCGTAGAGCACCTTCAGATGCACATTGGCACGAATGCCTCGGGCAAATCCTTCGAAAAAATCCGGCAGCAATTCGGTCTGTAGGTCGCCGACAATTCGCACGCGGACCTTTGTATCGATCACATAGGACGCGCGCCCGCTCAAATCAATCGCCGCGGCCGCCAATGTTTCGTCCATCGGCATCAGAAAATAGCCGGCGCGAAGAATTCCTTTTTTGTCGCCAAGCGCCTGAGAAAACGCTTCACCTAAGGCGATGCCGATGTCTTCTACTGTGTGGTGCTGATCCACATCCAGATCGCCCTTACAGACCAGATTCAAATCGAATCCTCCGTGCCGTGCAAACAACTCCAGCATATGGTCAAGAAACCGGATGCCCGTGTCGACGTTGTAACGGCCCTGACCATCGATGGTCAGCTTCAAGTCGATCTGCGTTTCTGTCGTGTGCCGTTGCAGTGTCGCGCTGCGTCCGGCTAGCTTTCGGGCTGCCATTGAATCTCCTTCAAAGCGTTCTGCAATGCGATCAGTCCGCGTTCAGTATGCTCGATTATCCCTAATGTGATGCGGACGCAGCCATCGCAACCAGGATCATTGCTGCGGTCTCGCACCAGCACACCTTGCTGTCGCATTGCATCGACGAAGGCCTTATGTTTACTACCGATGTTCATCAGGATAAAGTTGGCGTGACTCGGCCAGTAGGGAACTTTCAGGCGCGTTAATGCGCGTTCGGCTAGGGCGCGGCTTTGCAACACCTCGTCGGCGTACCAGGCAACATAGGATTCGTCCGCCAGGGCTTCTGGCAAGCATTCCAGCGCAATGGAATTGACGTTATACGGCGAACTAACCTTACGCACGAACCGCATGGCCTCTGGATGGCCAACGAGGAGCCCAATCCTGAGGCCAGCCAGACCGTATGCCTTGGAGAATGTGCGAGCCACAAACAGATTTGTCACAGTGCCGGTTGCAGATAGGACTGACTCGCCATGGAAATGGTAATAGGCTTCGTCCACGAGTAGAGCAGCCTGTGGAGCCGCCGCAGCAAGCTCCAATAAAAAAGGGGTTTCTACGACCGAGCCAGTTGGATTGTTGGGCGAGGCGAGCATGATCACCCGCGTAGATGGTCCGACGGCCTGCCGTATCTGCTTGTAGGGAAATTGCAGCGTGCTGTCTGCCTGAACCTCGCGAATCCGCGCGCCGGTGGCTTCCGCGTACAGAGCGTACATGGAGAACGTTGGTGTCACGATGACAACCTCATCCTGCGGTTCGAGGTAGGTTTCGCACAAAAGATGGATCGCTTCGTCCACCCCGTTGGTCAGCAGTACTGCATCTTCAGCCAGGCTAAAGTGTTTGGCGACGATCCGTTCGACGTGATGGCGCTCCGGATATTTTGTCAACGTGTCGGCTGCAATCCGTTGCAAAACCGCCTGAACAAGCGGAGAAGGGGCAAATGTATTCTCGTTGAAATCTAGCCGCAATCCATCGCGCCCAGCCAGAGGTGGGTGGTATTCGTGCATGCGCTCCACTGCTTCACGCGGGCGGAGTTTTTGCAGAGCTGAAGTTACGGGATTGGTACTCATCGAACCTTCCTCCTGCGCCTATTCTCGGCATCCCGAATTTGCACAGAAGCCGCATGTCCAAGCAGTCCCTCGGCTGTGGCGAGTCGCTCCACGTGAGGTCCATGTTTTGCCAGACCAGCTGCCGTATACTCCTGTGTCGTTACCAGGCGAAGGAAGTCGTAGACACTCAATCCGCCGCGGACGCGTGCCAATCGCCCGGTCGGAAGCACATGATTTGGGCCAGAGATATAGTCGCCCATGCTCTGCGGCGTAGTTGCGCCGATAAAAATCGATCCGGCGTGACGTACCCATGTCAGATCTTTTTGCTTGTCGATGGTCAAATGTTCGGCCGCTAGCCGATTTGTCACAGTTTTAGTTTCATTCTTTGTTTTTGTCAGGAAGATGAATCCGTTCCGCGAGATTGCCTGGCTGGCGATCTTATTTGAGGAAGCCTGGACCTGCACCTCTTTCGCGGTTTGTCGCGCCAATTTCGGGTTGCTGGTGACAAGAACGGCCAGTGTTTCAGGGTCGTGTTCGGCCTGAGCAACAATGTCCGCGGCGATCCACTGCGATTTTCCATTCTCGCTGGCGACAACAATTTCTGTTGGGCCGGCCAGCATATCGATGCCGCATTCGAATGCAACCAGCTTCTTCGCCGTGGTGACATAAAGATTACCGGGGCCCACGATCTTGTCCACACGCGGCACAGTGATTGTCCCGAAGGCGAGTGCCGCAATCGCCTGGGCGCCGCCGATGCGATAGAACTCCTTGACCCCGGCCAAGTAGGCCGCCGCCAAAGTTTCGCGCGCCGGACGCGGAGAGACGACGACGGTCCGCTTCACGCCGGCGACTTGCGCGGGAATTACCGTCATCAGCAATGTTGAGGGCAGCGGATAGCGGCCGCCGGGAACATAGCAGCCAACAGACTCGAGCGGCAGGGCGTGCTGACCGAGCTGAACGCCTGGCAATTTACGGGTCCATTCCTTCGGCATTTGCCAGCGGGCAAAGCGGCGGATATTCCCAGCTGCCACCTGCATCGATTTGCGCAGTTCTCTGGGAGTTTGCTCCCAGGCGGCTGCCATCTCCTCCTGCGTGATCCGGATCTGTGCCGAGCGCTCCAAGCCATCCAACCGTTCCGCATACCGCCGCAGCGCATTGTCGCCTTTCCGCTGAACGTCTGTGAGGATGCGCTTCACTGCAGGCTCTAATCGGCCCGTCGCTGCGCCCGATCGCTCTTCAATCTGCCGCAGAATAGCCTCCGCTTGAGCGGCAGCTTTTCCGTAGGTGCGTATCAGTTTCATCGCTCTCGAAAACGCTCTCTAGAAAACAATTTTGTTCAGCGGGTATTCAACGATTCCGGTCGCCCCGGCCGCTTTCAAGCGCGGGATCACATCGCGCACCGTACGTTCTTCGATGATGGTGTTGACGGCAACCCATTCCGCATCGCTAAGCGTCGATATGGTCGGCGAATTCAATGCAGGCAAAACTCCCAAGACTGCAGGCAGACCGCTCGCGCGCACATTCATCATCAATCCCACCTGACCTTGCGCAGCGATCGCGCCTTGCAGCATGAGCGCAATCTTGTCGATTTTGTCTT
>Ga0335075_10000701_pt1 | contig 57050 bp, 51 predicted proteins | sample Lox_Sample_24_FD_206723 | JGI IMG/M metagenome (GOLD analysis project Ga0335075, IMG submission 206723) | Soil microbial communities from Loxahatchee National Wildlife Refuge, Florida, United States - Lox_Sample_2.4 | ecosystem: Environmental > Terrestrial > Soil > Wetlands | place: USA...
AGTCCGAGAGCTTTCCCGGCGTCCGTCGCGGATTCGTGGTTTGAGGATCGTTCGCGCGATACCATCGACGGTGTCGTCTTCTATCTGCCCGAGGACGATTATGTTTTGGGTTGGGACTACCCTAGGCAGAAAAACTTCCTCGACGCGCTAGGAATTTCCAGCCTGCTTGTGCGTGACGACCCTCGGCAAATGAAAACGCCGGAACTTTCTCGCATTCAGGGATGGTTGGAACAGCTTCCAAAAGTGGTGCGGTCATGAGCGAGAAACAGCTGGCCAGCACCGTCGAAGCGAGTGCTCATCAAAAGGAATGGTTTTCGCAATTGCGCCGTGATGTCTTCGAAAAACAGAAGCCCTACGCTATCGTGCAGGCGGACATGCCCTTTGAACTGTTTCAAGTCATGGGCATACCAACGGTCAGTAATCAGTGGTGGGCCGCATTGATCAGCGCCAAGCGCCTCGCGCCCCAATGTTTTGACGAGCTCAATGCGCGAGGTTTTCACAACGGACTCTGCCACTATTGCAGTCTTCCGTTGGCCTGCACGCTCGCTGGCAATTCCGTGGAAGCTCCATGGGGAGGTTTACCTAAGCCCGCCTTAATCTCGGCCCGGCTTACCTGCGATTGCATTCAACGCGTCTTCGAAATCTGGGCTCACGCGCTCGGAACGGAGTTCATCCCCATCGAAAATCCGGGCGCCACAGAGCTGCCGCCGCGTTGGTGGGAACTTAGCCGCTATGAATGGGAGAAGCTTTTCGAGGCGCGCCGATTGGATCTCACCGTCGATCAGTTTCACGGACTCATTGCCGCGCTGGAGCGCATTGCCGGCCGCCACTTCGATCTCGACGCTCTCAGGCAGTCAATGGAAAGTGTCAATCGCCAGGAAGAATATTTCGACCAGGCGCGCCAATTAATCTGTTCAGCTCCGAAAGCACCGGTTCGTATGACGGAACAGATCACCAATGTTATGGCCGCCCAATGGTTACGCGGCACGGAATGGGCCGTCCAGCACGCCAAAAGATTTCGCGACGAAGTCCGCAATCGAGTCGAAGCCGGTATCGCCGCATGCCCTAACGAAAAACTGCGCTTGATGTGGGTTGGCGCGGGACTTTGGCACGATACCGATTTCTACACCAGCTTTGAGTCTCGTTACGGCGCGGTCTTCGTCTGGTCGATGTATTTGGCATTTGGACCCGACGGCTACATTCGCTACGGTCTCTCCGATCCCCTTCGCGCGCTGGCAAGCCGAGTAGTCAGCATGAACGAACAACTCCATAATCCGCCCTGGGCCAACGAATGGATCGTGGATCAAGCCGAAAAACACCGCATCAACGGCGCCATCGTGCTCATGCCTTCCGGAACCCCGTCTGCTGTGAGTGGAACGCTTTTCATCGAGCGGGCGCTCGAGAAGGCGGACATACCGGTCATGACCATCGAGGCTGACGTCGTTGACTCGCGCAAGTGGCATGGTCAGCTGATGCGCGACAAAGCCGCGAGATTCATCGAGGAACGCTTGTGCTGACTCCCACCTACGACACCTCGACTAGAAACAGCCACCACGAGAAAAACAAAAAATGGATCGTCTCATTCATAGCGACGTTGTTCGGAATGATGGCCCTGCAGATGTCGAGTTTAGGATTCGCGCCGGTTATTCCCCTCATTCAACACGCCTTCAAAATGAGCTATTCGCAGGTGGGCCTGTTTACCGGAATTTACGGCATTCTCGCTCTCCTGCTTAGTGTCCCCGCTGGACTCGCCGCCAAGCGATTTGGAGAAAAGTCGGTGATGGTTGCCGGCATCGTGGTCGTCTCTCTGGGTCTCGTGCTTCTAAGCAGAGCGACGAACTTCAACGGGGCGCTCTCGGGCAGAATCGTGTGGATTACCGGATATCGGTTCGCCTTTGTGTGCGTCCTGACCGCGTTGGCGGTCACTTGCCCGCCGACTCTGCGAGGCCGAACGATGGGAATTTTGGGAGCGATGTCGTCGCTCGCTACCGTTGTAGGGGCTCCATTCGTCGGCTCTGTCGCGGAAGCCCTGGGTTGGCGAAGTGGAATCTTGGGTTTTGCCGGTGCCGCCGCAATAGGCGCGCTCATCGTAACGATATTCTATTCGGCGCGATCTAATTCGTCCTTTGCCAACTCGGGCCGCACCGTCGACAACCACTCTAAAAGCTCTCGAAGTGCGTTCCGAACTCCGCGTGTCTGGGCTTTGGCATTGCTTTTAGGCCTACTTGGTTTGCCCTCCTTTAGCGTGACTTTCTTTGTCCCGTCGGCTGCAGAGTCTGCTTTCGGCGTCAGTACGGTGTCTTCATCGTTGATTATTAGTAGCGGCTATCTGGTGGCAATTTTTGTAAATCTCGCGGTCGGATATCTCATGGACCGGTTCAACAAATGGCGCGTGATGGGCGTTCTGATGACAACGATGATTCTCGCCAGCCTCGGAATGACGGTTCATAGCCTATCCTTATTCCGCATTTGCACGGTCGCATTGTTGGCTTTCGGTTTTGCGGCGACCAATCAAGAATACGGCTTGGCAGCAGATGTCATGCAGGGGCGCGAGAGCGGGAACGTTATGGGCGTTGTGAGTCTCGGAGCCGGAGTGTTTGGATATGTAGGACCTCAACTACTAGGCGTTCTGCGGGATCGGACCGGAGGCTTTAGCATCGGCTGGTACGTTATTGCGGGAATCTGCTTGGTAACTCTCGCACAGCTGTATCTGCTCAAGGGCCCCGTCAAGAACCAGATTGCAAGCAGTATCTAGTTTTAAGACACACCTCTAGGTTTTCTGTTCGCTCGAACGCTGGTAGCTATACTGCACTTTGAAAAACCGAATATGCACGGCCATTTTTCCGTGCAGCTTGGCAAGTTCCAGCGTGCCGACGTATGCTCCGCCATTCAGCCAAGCATCCGGGCCTAACGGCGCTGCGTAGACGGTCACACCGGAGACAACGCGGTTGGATTCAAAAAAATGGCGCGCCCGGGGAGACTCGAACTCCCGACCCTCTGCTTAGAAGGCAGACGCTCTATCCAGCTGAGCTACGGGCGCATCCTTGTTTCTCCTTGTATTCTAGCTACTTACGGACTGCTGTTTCAGCCCCTTTCTCGGACTTGGTCGGATCGTAGTAAAAACGTAGTAATTTCGGATCCTGGTAGGTCCGCTCATTGGCTCGTTCGATATTTTCCCGAACCTGTTCCACCATTCCGAGTTGGTAATGACGCTTGGTCTCCGGACTGCTGTGCCGCATCGCTCGTTGCACCACGGCATCGGGTGCAACCCAACTGAGCCTCGTGCAGAACACGTGGCGCAGATTATAAATCGGGAAATACGGCACCTTGGCGTTTTTCAAAGCCGTCCGCCATGCGCGTCGGACACTTTGGATCGGTTTGTCGGCACTGTGAGGGCTCGGGAACAGGTACGGGCTTCCGTCACCCTGTGACTTTTTCCATTCTTTCAAAACTTCGCAAGCCAGCCCGCTCAATGGAAGCGGTTGCGCGGAATCGCTTGTTTTGACGTTGCCGGCGAGGTGCAAAACGCCGTGTTCCAAATCTACTCGGTCCCACCTCAGCGATAAGCCCTCACTGTAGGTTCGTCCACCGGTCTGGACGAGCAGCAAAATCGCTACCCGCAAGTGTGGCGGTGCCGCTTCGAGAATCCGATGTTCTTCTTCCACAGTGAGCATTCTCTTGAATGGCCTCTCGTTGCGCTCTTCGAAACGCTTCACACCGGAGCTTGGATTTTCTCCGATGTATTTTCGCTTGAGCGCAAACTGAAAGATACAATGCAAACAAGCCAGCTCCCGGTTGACGGTTGCTCCTTTCACCGTTCGTTTCGGATCCCGCTTCAACGGCTGGCGACGTCGGTGGTTTCGATACTCCACGACATCGCGTTCGTCGATGTCCGTTAGTTTGTGGTCCCCGAAGTAGGCTCGCAGATTTTTTAGGAACATCTGATGGTTTTCCTGGCTTCTCACGGAAAGCGTCATGCTGTGCAAACGGAAGAACTCTTCGCTTAACTCAGTGAATGTCATCCGCTCACCGGGCCAGCCGACCTGAAATCTTCCCAGCGCGATCTCACCTTCTCGTTTCTTCCATATCTTTTTAGCGAGTTCTTTGCTGGACGTCTTGGTCGACTCGCAACGTTGTTGACCCTTTACTGTGTAGGCCATCCACCAGAACCGCGAGTCATGTCGTTTGTATACGCCCACTGGCGCTCCTCTCACTTGCCGGAGCCGAGCGCCGAAGGAATTATACGCCGGGCAGAAGGCCAACGAGTGGCCGGACGGATGTGTAAATCTTTAAATTTGTCTAAGACGGAGCGGCGGTACGCAAGGCGACCGCAGAGCTTCCGAGATTCGATCCGCTGTTGGCATGCGTATCGATAAAGCGTGCTCGTGGCTATCCCAAGGTATTCCGCGGCCTCGGGGTGCTTGAGCCACGGATCGGAAGCACTGCAGGCGACTGCTGGCAAGATTGCCGAGGTTTCTGGCACAGGATCAGCGATTCCGGTCAACGCTTCGCGCAATAGCTCCAAAAGGTGTTCGGGATCTCGGGTTTGGAACACCACGCACGCGACGACGGTTGAGTCACCATTCTGTCGCTTCCCAATCGGCACTCTTCCGTTGTCCATCCGGCCTCGCTACGCTCGGAGCGAATCGTAAGCTGTTCGGGCAAGCTGTCAAACCGGGCGGCCGAGCGCATCAGGATCACTTGGTTTCCTGTTACACGGATGCGGCGCCCTAGGGAATCGCAATTTATTGGAGTGCTTGGGGTTTGCGTCAGTTTGCCGTCAAAAGTCCACCAGTGCCGCAGTTCACTCTTTTCTTGGTCCCTTTTTCGCCGATCCCGCGTTTCATGGCTAGCTTTCGAGATCCTTGCCAAATGGAGGCAAAACATCATGTCGAATATCGGAGTGAACAAAGTCATTTTGCTCGGAAACGCTGGGCAGAATGCCGAATTGAAGTCCACGTCGGGCGGCAAGTCTGTCGCGAATTTCTCGCTCGCCATCAATCAACCATTCCGCGGCAAAAAGGACGGAAACCAGCGTGTGGAATGGGTTCGCTGCGTCGCGTGGGATAAGCTGGCTCAGATAGCCGAAAAGTTTGTGGCGAAAGGGACTGTAGTTTTTGTCGAAGGGCGGCTACAGACTCGGAAATTCGAGGATCGGGAAGGCGGGACGAAAGCGGTGACTGAGGTCGTCGTGGCGTCTCTGAGGGTACTTGGCGAGGCCAAGACATCGAATCATAGCGACAGCAAGCACGATGCAGCAGCGAGTAGCACCACCGATCCGGAAAGCGAAGCGGTTCCGTTCTGAAGCGACATTCCACAGGCAGATTCCGACCCCTATTCGGAAGCGTCCGCATAGTCCACGATCTCACCAAGTCGCACTTTTAGTTCCTTCAACCACGCCGGTGGCCTGAGGCCGTGAATGATTCGGCCCAAGAAGCCGAGCTTCTCGGCCACGTTGCCGTGGTTCTGGAGAATGCCTTCTCTGGTAACCATCGCATAGAGAGCCAAGAACTCGGTCATGCTAGCCGGCTTGGAGAAAAGATAAGTGGCGTGGCCGAGTTGGGGTATCTCGACAATCACCGCCTTCTCAAGGTCAAAGATGTACTCCGACCTGAAGAGGTAAAGTCGGCGAGCTCGCTTGCAAAGCTGCCTGTAGTAGAAGGCATCGTAGTCTGCCTTCCATGTGATCAGCGCGACGTCGAAATCACCGGGAATACCGAGTCCCGCGCAGAGCTTTTGCAGGTCGGTTTTTTCGATTGGTGTGGATTCGGTGCGCGTACGAATTCGGTCCAGGGCATCGGCAAATTGACCGAAGCGATGGTGAGTCTGACGCGCTTCGCCAACTTGCTCGGCAATGTTGACCGGGAGCGTAACTTCGATGCGGCTCGGCAATGCGGTGTTCCACTTGGCCAAATGCCAGGCCTCACCGCGGCGCTGATATTTTCCGCTCTGAATGAAGGCCGCCCTAACCCCGATCTTGGCACCCAGCAGGTGTTTCCACTGGTTCCAGGTGGAGTCCCACGGGAGCGGCAATGCGGACTGATCAAACATGATTTCGCACTTCTGGCGTGGGTCTCGGTAGATTGCGTGGTCGTCATAGAAGGTGCATTTGCGCAGCGGCACTCGCATGCGACTCGTATTCTGTTTAGGCAGAAATGAGAGCATGCAGGAGGCGTAGAAGGTCGTCCCATCACGCGAGCGATCTCCTGCAACCAGCAATGAACCAAAGCCTCCGTATGGAAATGGTGTGGGTGACGCAGGATCAGTTAGGAGGGCGTCGTAGCACGCACGCAGTTCCGGACGCGCCAGAATATTGAAGGCCCGCTCTAGCGCACGAAGTTCGCCGGCTGGTGCATGAGCCGCGTGGAGTTCGAGCCTACGAAGTTTGAAAGCGAGGCGCAGATCGGCTGGAGCTACGTTGGTACTGACTCGCAGCAGTTCGTACAAAGAGCGTTGACGATCCCACGCGCGCCGCCGATTGGCAACATAGAAGTGATCCCTCAGCACCTCGCAACGCAGGTGGATTGCGGAGATCCCGAGACGGTCGCCAACGACTTCTGCGGATACGAACGGATTCCCTCGCTTGTCTTTCCTGGGCTGCGTGGCGTAGCCGATCTCAGCGTGGAGAGCGTCCCGTCTTCTTTCGTTACTGCTCGTGCTGCGAATGTAGATTTGTGTGCCTACGTCAGGTGCCTGGACTTCCACGGGGAAGCGCAATTCGTCGCCAGGGCGAATGAAAGAGGCCAAGAGATTCGACACCTTAATGGAAGTGCCATCGCTAAAAACGCACTCCGTACTTGCGCCTTTTGGCTTCGTCTCAAAGACTGTCCGCTGACAAATCTCCGCCTGCGCGCCTTTCTCAACTGGTAGCGCCGTGGCCATATTCGCCGCGGACTGTAGCAGCGGCAGCGCTGTTTGCCAAATAAGTGGCGATCGCCGGCGATTTTTGCCCACCCGATCAACCGACGCGGACTCTACCGGTACGAAGTACGTTGCGGACCCGCAAGAATAGAAAATGGGATACATATGTCGAGACAAGGTTGTTGCACCCATGACCCCTCGTGCGGACAAGAGGCATTGACTCTCGATAGCACTTGGACTCGCGAGCCGCAATATCTGGAGCTCCCGTCACTTCGAGACCAATTAGCATCCGTGGTCAGCACCGGAGGCCTCATCGGCTTATCCCCTGCGATGCGTATGATTCACGGTCTAATTTCCAAAGCGGCGGATCGTCCATACCCAGTCATGATTCTCGGAGAGACTGGCACCGGGAAGGAACTGGTAGCGCGGTGTATCCACCGATTGGGTGCTCGCCAACGCGCTCCTTTCGTTGCCGTGGATTGCTCGTCGCTGTCGCCAACTCTGATCGAATCGGAATTGTTTGGTCATCTGCGCGGTGCTTTCACCGGCGCGGACATCCCCCGGAAGGGGCTAGTCGAGGCCGCCGATACAGGCACGCTTTTCTTGGACGAGATCGGGGAACTGCCGATTGAATTACAAGCAAAGCTCTTGCGAGTCATCCAAGAACGTGAGGTACGGCCCATCGGTTCTGCCCACTCGAGGGCGGTCAACGTGAGATTCATAGCAGCTACGCACCGCGACTTGAGGGACGCTGTCGACAAGGGGGCGTTTCGGAGCGACCTCTTTTACCGTCTCAACGTGATCCCCATCAACATGCCACCTCTGCGTGAGCGAAGAGTCGATATTCCTCTCCTGGTGGCGGCATTCCTTGCGAAGCACGCCGACCCAGGGCGTCCAATCGAGCGCATCTCCGGCGATTTCTGGCGTTTGGTGGGCTCCCTCAGTTGGCCGGGAAACGTGCGGGAACTGGAGAACTTCGTCGTGCGCTCGATTGCGCTTGGCTCGGGACCGGTACTGCATAACGAAGATGGTTGCGATTGTCCAATCCCGGAGAAAATCCTCAGCTGTCGCCCGGCGGCGGGCCCGCAGTCCTTGGCGGCACTTGAACGCGGCGCCATTTTGACGGCGCTGGAGGCCACCAAGGGAGACAAATTCGCCGCTGCTCAGATACTAGGAATAGGCAAAACGACCCTCTATCGCAAACTCAAGGGATACCGCGAGAATTCCGAGTAATGCGACCGCGGAGAACTCTAGGATTTTCGCGCTGTGTCTTGCAGGTATTCACTTAATTTGGAGGTTGCCATGCGTCTTGCCGGACGCGAGCGTCTCGGATTTTATCCTCTGCCACTTCCGGAGGCGGAACGAATCAGAAAGCTCTTGGCTTTCCCGGACGAGCGGTGTTGCGCGCTGGATCCTTGCGCGGGAGACGGAGCAGCTTTCGCGGAGATCACTTCGGGCGAACGAGTTCTGCGCTACGGCATCGAACTTGAGGCAGGGCGCGCTAGCTTGGCTCGCGGCAGAGGGATCGACGTGATTCACGGCAACTGCTTTGACGTGCAGTGCCCGGTCGGCTCGTTCTCACTGATCTATTTGAATCCGCCGTACGACTCCGAGATCTCCGAGGAGAAATCGCACCGCATGGAGCGAATATTCCTCGATCACGTGTATCGATGGCTCAAGCGCGGCGGTGTCCTGGTAATGATCATACCCCGGCGCTACCTCCGAGATTGCAGCCAGATCCTGGCGCATCAATTTCGCGACGTTCTAGTCGGCCGGCTTACGGAATCCGAAAGTGTGAAATACAACCAGGTCGTTGTTATAGGGACGCGACGCACGCGAGCCGAGAGAGAACGGGTTCCGGATGCCGAAATCACGCGCGCCCGAATGCGACTCGACTCTCTGGCAACTAACCCGGAAAGACTCGGGCCGTTACCCACCGATTCGGAGCACCGCTACGTGGTCCCGTCGGGAGAGGCGGTGAAGATGGCCTATCGCGGCTTGCCGTTGGACCAAATAGAAGATTTGCTCCCGAGATCGTCCGCCTATCGGCGGGCCTCCGCCATCCTTCTCGCAGCACCGTCGAACGTCGAGGGCCGTCCGCTCACACCGCTGCACGGAGGACATGTGGGGTTGCTGTGCACGGCTGGAATGCTTAACGGTATCTTCGGCGAGGGCCCAACGCGCCACATCGCGCAGTGGCAGTCGGTCAAGCTAGCCGACAAATCCGAAGAGGAAGAAGATGGAAGGACCGTCATTCGAGAGAAAGAACGGTTCTCGAACGAATTGACGCTTGTATTCTGTACCGGCGAGATAGCCACTCTGAAATAAGAGGCGGCACCCTTGAGAGACTCTCATTCCGTCGATTCGACTTGCGAATCGGCCGACACCGTAGCTGCCCTTCGAAATGCTTGCAGTTCGTTCCAACCTCCCGGAAGTCGGAATTCCGAGAGGCCGCAATCAAGACATATGAGAATTTCTGGGGAGAAGGCGGGAGGGGCCGCAGTGCGCGCAGTGTCGAAGTAGATTTTCACGTCGGCAGGAAAGAGTTTTTGATTTTCCGATCCACACTTGCAAGCCATACTCTCTCCGATCATTCCGGTTTCACGAGCTTTCGGAATCCGAGCCCATGCTCTGACATTCAGGCTGACGAGCTCCCATTTTACCGTGACGAGGACGGAAACATGCAGAACGCACACGTACGCTTTGGGGCGCTGGAGTTCACGAAGCACACCAAGGACACGACGACTCGCGTCCGTGTTCACATTGATCGTGCCATTCTTGAGCCCGCAAAAGACGAACGAAACTCCGCGAATGCCCACTTGATTTCGATGATCGGAGGAGACTCGGAAATCAGCGCGTTGTGTGCAGCCGTTGCAGAAGGGGCTATGTTGCAAGTTCAGCTTCTCAACGATACCAGCATCGGCGTTTCACTTGGCCTTGACGCCCAATGCTTTCGCGGGAGCGTGATCATCCCTGGAATGAAACGTCCGGTGCGACACCTGGTCGCTGTTTCGGCCGAACTAGCAAAGGCGAAACCGGGTGCGGATCGAGAAGGAACGCGAACCATCTTGTGCGACGACGATGCTGTGTTTGTGCTCTATCGCATTGCGTCTCGATACGGCCTTCCGGCCGTACCCGAATGGGCGCCTTGGTTCATCAGAGAACTCAACCAACGAAAGGCAATCAGCCCTTTGCTAGGGCTCGGATGCTCGCCGGTTCTGATCAGAGGAAATAAGCAAACATTCCTCAAGTGGATTAGCAGAGCGATAAGAGAGCGTTTGATCCGAATTCCCAAAGAGGGCGGGTCGGTTTGCTGGGGACAATCTCCGCAGGCCAGCGGCTGCTAAGGATATGACTGGACCGAACATCTCGTGAGCGTGGTAGTCGGGCTTATGCTCGCCGGGAAAGTTGAGCTCCGCGTGACATCCATTAATCGGCATCCTCCAGGCTCAATCGTTCTACGGACAAAACCTTCCAGATCGTCGGTACAGTAAGCAATGAAATAGCCCTCGCTTCCGTCGCCACGTCCTCACTGATCCGCCCGCTGCGTCCGTTAAGCGTGCATTGCCCGGCATTCCATATCTGAAGGCTGAATCTACGCCAGCAGAAACCCGCCAGGGAACCGGGCGCGGACCGTGCGGAGCGTAACGTTCTCCCGGCGGGGACTCAAAAGCTAACGAGGAAGACCATGCCATTGCCAAAGGAAATCGACTCGATTTCCGCGTATCTCAGGATGTGGGCGTCCGAGTTGGGTGAACGGGTTCTCAAAACCTTCCCTCCCCTTCACGGCGTTGACGATGCCCCTTCTCCTCTAGTCGCGCAACTTCTGCGTAGGCCGTTTCCGGCACAAACGCTCGCGATCATGGGTGTGGTGAAGCGCTGGAATCAAGCGCGCGGCGCAGCGGTCATCGCGGAGTGCGGAACGGGCAAAACCCTGATCTCGCTCGGTGCCGTTCACGTGCACAGTGGGCGAAAACCCTTTACCGCCCTCGCCATGGTGCCGCCCCAACTGGTCGAGAAGTGGGCGCGGGAAGCATTCCTCACCTTACCTCGCGTGCGCGTTTTCCTCATCGATGGACTGCGTGCTCCCACGGCTTCCGCGGGCCATGCGGGAATCAACGAAGTCAGACTGCGCCATGGACGGATCGTCAGGGAAGGATTGCGCACGAGCCTCACCGAGTTGCGCCTTCGGAAGGAGTCTCGCACAGCTCGCCACAGATGGGACTCCATCTGTGGATTCCCCGCTCTGTTTGTTGTGGGCCGCGAGAGAGGAAAGCTCAGCTACTTCTGGCGACACGCATACGGGCATGCCCGATGCGGGCGATATCAAGGGAGCGTCGTTAATCCCGATACTGGTTGCCCAATCTACCTGGGTGAGGATGGCGAACGGTTGCTGTCGGCCGATTTCAAGAGGGCCAAGCTGAGCGAGATTCTTGGGACTCAGAATGATGAAGAATCCAACAAACTGCGGCACGCGCTGCACAGCGCGCTTTGGCAAGCCGACGGCAAAAAGACTCGTCGGTTCGCCCCGGTCGATTTCATCGGCCGCTATATGCCGGACTTCTTTGACTACGCCATCGCAGACGAAGTTCACGAACTGAAAGGAGATACGGCCCAAGGGAATGCGCTCGGGACGCTGGCTGCCTGCGCGAAGCACACAGTAGTTCTTACGGGCACACTGCTTGGCGGCTATGCCGACGATGTCTTCAACATCCTCTATCGCCTCGAACCCGGAAAGATGGTCAAAGAAGGGTTTGAGTACGGCGAAGCGGGCGTTCGAGCCTTCACGGAGACCTACGGCTTGCTCGAAAAGATCACCGTCATTGAACCCGCCGATAATGCTTGTTCAGACGCGCGCGTCACAAGACGCGTTCGCAGGCGGCCGGGAGCGTCGCCGCTGCTCTTCGGCCGCTTCCTGATGAGCCTCGGCGCGTTCATCTCGCTCGACGACATCTCGGAAGCGTTGCCGCCTTACCGGGAAGAAGTGCTCAGCGTGGAAATGGATGCACCGCTGAAGCGAGCATACCAGAAGCTTGAAGAGGACGTGAAAACGGCGCTGAAGGAGCACCGCGGCAATCAGTCGGTAATGAGCGTAGCTTTGAACGCATTGCTGCTGTATCCGGATCGGCCCTTTCGACTCGGGAATTTATACGGGTGGGAATTCGACCAGGAGACGCAGCGACGAGAACGATTCCTGATTTCAGAGACACAGGATCTGGACGAGAGACTCGTTTATGCCAAGGAGCGTCGCCTAGTCGAGGAGGTGAAGGCGCAGCTTGCGCGGGCGCGCCGCTGTCAGATCTACGCTGTCTATACGCAGAAGCGTGACGTCACCCGCCGATTGGAAAACATTCTTTCGAATGAGGGAATCCGCGTTGCGGTGCTAACGACAGAAGTGCCGCCTGAATCGCGAGAGGGCTGGTACGAGCGGCAGATCCGGGCCGGCGTTCAGGCGGTCATCTGCCATCCAAAGTTGGTGCAGACAGGCCTCGACCTGATCGAATTCCCCACGATTCTGTTCTACGAAACTGGATATTCCATCTATGTCCTCCGCCAAGCCAGCCGGAGGAGCTGGAGGATCGGACAGCGTCTTCCCGTGGAAGTGAAATTTCTTCATTACGCCGAAACGATGCAGGAGAGCTGTCTGCGATTAATGGGGAAAAAGCTGCTGGTCTCTTTGGCCATGGAAGGCAAGTTCTCTTCGGAAGGATTGCAATCGATCAACGCCGAGGACGACATCCTCATGGCCATGGCCCGTGAACTCGTGACTGAGAAAGGGATCGGAGAACGAGCAGACGCCATCTGGTCTGCTTTGCAGAAGAAACAGGAAGAGGCCTTCGCGGGGAGGTCTTCCGAGATGGAAGCCTCAACAGCGGAGCGTGCGCAAGATATCGGACTCTCCGAAAGTGAAACCGCCATCGCGCCAGCCAGTCAGCTACCGCCGCTTGCTACTCCGCTGGAACCGATTCCGCGTAGGACTTCGCGACGCGAGGGCAGACCCGAAGGTCAACTTACGCTGTTCTAAAGCTGGCGTCGGTTTTTAAGATCAGTCGTAGTTTCCAGAACAAAACGCACTGAACCAGGAGGCGTAAGTCCCATGGGCATTCTCGGGTTAACGCATGACGAGAACGGATCCGCTTTCGAGAAACTTCCCGTAACAATCAAGGTTGCCATCGGAGAGGGGCCTGAACCTGGCGATGGAAACCGTCATCCGCGACGACTGGACCACTTCGTTTTCAAGCGGAAAACTCTGCGCGGACAAGACGTGGTTTGGGAACCGACACCGGACATCTCGAACGTGCATGGGGAGAAACCAACCGCGCTGGGAATCATTTTCCTCAATGATGATCCGCGCGAAGTCTTCCGAACGGAATACGCTCTGTGGTCTCCGAGCGGCTGCAAATGCCGCGGTGAACTTGTGCAGATCGCGAACAACGGCGCACCGCACTACGAAATGCGAGCGACACGAAGGACGCGGAAGCACCCCGAGGGAGAGCTGTGGCCTGGAAACTACAGGTACGTCGACGGGCCGAAGAAAGGTCAGCCGGTCGAGTCCTGCGGCGACGGCTGCCCGGACCTGGAGTGTGGCGGTTGCAAGCCTTCTGGCGACCTCTATTTCATCTTGGAGAAGTTCCCGACTTTCGGCGCTATCTGCCGGCTGCACACGAGCAGCTACCGTTCGATTCGGAATCTGTCGAATGGGTTGATGCAGATTCGGCGATTGAACGGAGGCAGTTTGAGTGGGATCAAAGCAACCCTGAAGGCGAGCCCAGAGAGAATCTCCTACTCCGATGACGATGGAACGAGGCACACTTCAGTGGCTTATATTCTTAGCCTCGAAATCGGCGGTACGGACCTGCGAAGTTTGGTGGCGAACATGACTGAACCGGCCAGGCTTTTGCGCGAAGGCCGACCGACGATTGAGGCATCTCGTGGGGCACAGTACGTCGTCCGTGAGACAGAAAGTGAGCGTGCAGCGGAGATTGCAGGTGAGTTCTATCCGAGCGCCGAAGGTGCCGTCGTGGAATGCGTGCAGCCCAGCAATGACCAGAACGAAAGAGACGATCAGCTCGCGAGAATTTGTGAGCTGGCACGGCGGCTTGGCTGCAACGAGGCCAAGACCAGGATGCTGATCGGCCAAGCGGCAGGAGATCTCGCTGGGCTTGAGCGAAAGCTCCTGACCGAATTGGACGAAAAGCCTGACAGCGTGCGGCGACCGAATGCCGACAACAGCCGTTCCATGGAACAGCCAGGCGGAGAGTCAGCGCAAATGACGTCACCTGTAACTGCCGACTCTCATCAACCAAGCCGTCAAGCCGACTCCGAACTCGTTCACGGATTCCTGTTCTAGCTCGCTTCCATGGGAGGAAGAGCTGAACGGCTCAAATCTACGAGACAATAACTTGGGGCATCTGCTTTTCGCTCGAAAGCTAACCCCAACGGCCAAAAACAGATGGGGTTTTGACACATTCTTGACACAGCGAGAACACATGCTTACGGCAGGTGCGAAATCGAACGCTTGTGTACCAATGCGCTAACAAGTTTCTCGGAAGATCAATTAGGTTGCGCTAGCCGCTCGCTTTGTTGTACGAACTTTCCTCTGGATTGCGGGCCTCGCAAATAGCGGAGTGTACCGATGGTCGGAACCTTGGAAGTATATGCGTCCGCTGGCGGTTTTCGACTCCTCCGAGTCGTGTGCGGAACGCTCGGACTCGCCTGCCTCCTAATGGCGATCCTTTATGACGCAGAGTTTGCCGATCTGCGGAACTCCCTCTATACGCTTGGTATCGGACGACGTCCGCTGTGGAAACAAGCGAAAATGCGACGGCGAGATTTCTCCGTTCTGTGCTTGCGCTCGCCGAGGGTGCCATGGACTGGTTATACGGTCGGCGACTTTTGGCTCTTCAAGTTGCTGCCGTCTTTTTTTGCACAGCCGTTGGTTCGTTTGGAGTGCGAACCGCGATCGTGAGAACAGGATTAATCAGCAGAGTTGAGCCCCCCAACGGAATCGGTCCTGATTTTTTCCCCTTATTTCCGTTCCTGGACACGGTCGGCATGGATCCGGAGATGATTCCGTTTTTTTATAGCACATGCAATTTTTTCCTCCTTCTGGCGCTGACGCCAGCTGTTGCTGCAGTGATCGAACGCGAATATCGCTCGACGAGGAACCTAGAGTTAGGTCGCAAAGTTCTTTGTTGCGTCTTGATCGCAGGGTCTTATTTCTTTTTCGAGCATATGGTCCACGTGGCAAAACCTTGGCCGCAACTCGCACGCAGGATCAAGGTAGCAGCGTTCTTGGCCTTAGGCTTTCTCTTGGCTTATTCCGGCCTGCTTTTATTTCTATGGCTGAGCCGCAAGATACTTCAGTTCTCGAGAACAAAGCATGCGATATACCTGCTAGGCCCCGCCCTTTACGTTCCAGTGGTTTTCTTACTGCTAGCGCCGTCGTGGTCCTATTGGATTGCATTCTGGTTTCGAGAGCATGCCAGACAAAGCGTTTGGGCGTACCCATTCACACACTATCGCGCACAGATTTACTATGAATGGGCCATGGTGTTGAGTTCCCAGTTCAACTTAATCACGGTTGGGCAGTCTCTTTTAATCGTGGTCATGTTTGCGTTCCTGTTAATGCTCAAGCTAATCTCGATCTTTGTCCCTCGTCCTTTCTACCTTGCCTATAGCGCCATGGCGGAAAAGAACCGCACCAAGATCACGCTGTCTGGCCTCGCCCTACTGATAATTGCGTTTCCTTACTATGCAGAGTTGCTTTCAGGAATACGCGACCTAATCAAATGACACGGGTTAGACGGACATTGTCACTTTTATTTCGGTTAAGGGTCACATGCATTTGCGCCTAACCGATTTGTTTGAAGCGCTACGTCAAGGTCCGTTATTGATCGAGCGCCATGAAGAGATTCGCCAGCTCGCAGCCGACGTCCACCCATCCGGAACCCAATATAAGGCTCCCGATGCAACCCATGCACTCGCGTGGTTGCTTTGGACTCGCCACAATTTCGCATGTGTCCGAGAGTCGTTAACACAGATTGACGTTCCGGTCTTCCGAGGACAAAACGCCGAATATAAAACCGTACGATCTGGTACTGGCCGGGAAGGCACTGAGGCGACCTCTGCGAACAAGATCAACTGGTTTGGCGTCCTGCTCTGCGCATGGCTCGAAGCGCGCGTTCCTCCGCCGCGAGACCGTCACGGCGTCGGCCCCGCCGAATTCGCTCTCGCTTACGAAGAGCGTTTATACATAGCTCAACACTATGGTAATGATTTAGAAATTCGGACTCCGCTTCTCGACTGGACATTCGACCCTTTAGTAGCGTTCGTCTTTGCTGCACGAAACAAGGAAGGTCGAGTGCTAATCAATAGCCGCAGCTTGAGCACGCAAAGCTATTTGGTACTGCCGCCTCTGAACATTAGCCGCCCTTGGCGGCAGAAAGCCGTGCATGGCTGGAACACCGATTTCGCTGTGGGTGCGCTCGAATGCGTTGTGTTCTCAGTGGGCGAAACTGAACGGCAAGTGATCGAGCGCCACTACGATGCACTCCTGCCCAAAGACTCGATTTCGGAAATCGCACGAATTGCACTTCGCCAAGACGGCACGGCGTGTCCCCAGTCTCTTGTCTGGTTCCCGAGCTTTGCAGACTTGAAAGCATTCGATCCCGCACTTGCGGAGGAGCTAAGTACAGTGTCACCTCAACCAGTTCGGGAGAAACTCTTCTTTGATTACGTGGATTCCGTCTGCGTCAAGAGCTTTTCCGGTCGGACTTCGTATGATGTGCTCCCTTTGTGTGCCCTCCTGCGAAATGCCTTTTGGGTGGGCGATCTACTTGCGTCCCAAGGCCCGAAGGTTCGATTTATGCGAAAGATATGGAGGGAACCAGACTATCGGTGGGCCATTTCCTCAGCGGTTGGGCGGTATGAACACGTACAACTCGATGCGTCGAGTCAAGAACCGCAATCATAGCGACAAACCCACGGTGCAGGGCACTGAGCGTCAGCCCTTAGCGAACACGAGAAATCCATTCGCCGGAATTACGATGGCGGCCGACGTCTGAAAGCCGTGGAGCAGAAGGCCATTCGCCGTGATTCGGCCGCCGTTGCCGGCAACGGCGGGGTTGACCCAGTTGTCATAAACATCGCTATTGAAGACTTCCAGCCAGTCTCCCGGAATCGGGAATCCGAGTTGATGGGACCACCAGGTATCCTCGCGGAGACTAAGGGCAACGACGACATCCTCTCCGCTTCTGTCTAACCAGCGATGGAAGGCGAGAACACGGTTAGCGCACCCTGGGGGTTGAGGATGCGGCGAGCTTCACGGAGCGCCATCAGACGATCCGAGCGTTCGACATGATGATACAAGGGGCCGAACAGAAGAACTGCATCGGCGCTGTTGGACGAAGCCGTTAAGCGGCGCGCGTCGCCTTTGGTGATTGAGCCGAGCTTAATACCTGACGATGTGGAACGGGCTTTTGCCTGCTCCAAATAAACGTCAACGGGATCGATAAGATGAACCACATATCCTCGCTCGCTAAGCGGAAAAGCATAGGCTCCGGCCGCACCGCCAACATCTAAAATCACTGCCGGGGCGGGCGGAAGAACTCCGGCGAGAATCTCCAGCGTTCGAAGCCGCTCCAGTTCTCCGTGGGTACCCGATAGACGTTCGGACTCCCTGGTCTCCAGGTAGTGGGCTTCAACTTCTTTCGGTATCAATGGCGATTGCTCGTTCACTGTTTCTGTGCCTCAGCGCCAATTTCGTATTCACTGTGGACCAAGCCGCCGTATATAGCAACGCGGCGCGCCAGTCACACGCTGAAAGAATAGAGGTCCTACTGATGCCTAAGTTTGGAAATCAGGAGAAAGTACTCCCACCATTGAGCCAGTCGCGCTATGGGGACCTGGCTTGCGAAGCCCTCTACGTTTGCAAACACGTCCGGTGCGAACGAATCGCGAATTCTGACGGCGCTGTGCGAGGAGTCGACATTCACGAAACGCTCGCTACGTACATCAACCACCTCGTCGAAACCAGGCGTTCGACGGACCTGGAAGTCTTCGACGGGCTGATGAATAGGACGTGCAGTGAAGCTCGGCAAGTTTTAGAGAGATTTCGTGACAATCATGCCATTGATCCGGAAAAGGTCCTAGCAACAGAACTCCACATCCAGCTAGATCGAGACTTCTGCCCGATTGAGGATTCGTGTGATGAGAGACGAGCCGCCGAGTACGAGGGGACGCTCGACCTGGTGATGCTCCATTCGCTCACGGAAGCGGAGATCGACGACTGGAAAAGCTACTACCAAATCGTCGAGGCAGACACGTTCCAGTCGAAGTTTTATCCCCTCCTACTGATGTGCCTCAATCCTTATCTGCAAAAGGTGACATTCGTATTGGAGTTTGTGCGCTATGGAGCTTCGCGCTGCGTCGAGTACACGCGGAAGGACTTGCCATGGCTAAAGGAATTGGCGCAGAGCGAACGAGCCCGCCAACGAAAACTCCACGAGTTAGCCGCCTCCGGCGAGCGCGATCTAAAGGTCTCTCCAGGAAGGCACTGCACCTGGTGCCCGCTTCTTTTAAACGGCTGCCCGGTGGCTCAGACGAATCCCTACTCGCAAATGACGGCCGAACAACGGCTCCGCTTCGCCCTGTGGCTTCAGGAGGCAGAAAAGCAGAACACAAAGGTCCTCAAAGACCTCATGGTGGAACAGGGGCCGATCCATTACCGCGATGGGAACGAGGGTGAGTACTTCGCTGATTTCGTGCCGGTGGAAAAGAAATTCTATCCATACGGCAACGCTGTCGCGATTCTCGATGAGTGGTTCAAAACACATCCCGAAGAACGGGCGCTGCGAGACAAGTTGACGATTTCTGGCCTCTCTTCCGCCCTGAGGGCGGAAAAGCTCACCGATCTGGAGAAGAGACTCTGTGAAATAGCCGATGAGCGAATGGAGACGGTACTGAAGATCGAAAGGGCGACGGAGTTTTCCTCAGATGCTGGAATGCCCAGAGCTAACCGAAAGAGAAAGAGATAAATGGTGTGATTCGCGAGAACGCAGAAAAGCGCACTCAGACCCATCGGCCGGCCGGCCGAGCGGCTTCTGGTTTTCGTTTCGAATCGTCTGTAACCGACTGATACAACAGACCATGCGACCGTCCGATTTCTCACTTGCACTTATCCGTAAGTGTAGTCATAATGCTCCATAAATGGAGGTTTCCGTGGCGCTCGCTCAACAGCCGCTGGCAGGCTTCTCGACTCAATCCGCTCCAGACCTCTCCAACAAAGCGGTCCAGGAGCGGCTTAGCCGCGCGGCGGTCCCGGCGTTTTTCAAACTCGCCCAAGCATGGCGGCTGCGAGACGAATCGGCCCGGCAACTGTTGGGCGGAATGTCCAACGGCGTCTTCTACCAGCTGAAGCGCGGACAGAAGAAAGTTCTTGATCAGGACAAACTCACACGGATTTCCCTGCTCGTGGGGACCTTCAAGGCGCTCAATATCCTGTACAGCCGCAAACTGGCTGATTCTTGGGTGAGTCTGCCCAACTCGAACCCAATGTTTGCGGGGAAGATGCCGCTCGACTACATGATCACAGGTGGCGTCCCCGCGCTCATCCGCGTCCGGCAGCTGCTCGACGCCCGCCGAGGAGGCCGGTGACCCCCAAGGTATCTACGCTTCGGCAGGACAACACCCATCGTCTGATTTCCTCCCGCTATAATGACGAAAGCGTTCTCAATAGACTCGCCGAGAACGAGCAGGAACTCGAGGATCTGTTTGATCTCGACGGCGCCACCAACGACCGGCTGCTGGGCGAGGCAAATTTGCTTCCGGGCATCAGTGTCCATGAACTGCTCTTCGGTGTCGCCTACGCGCACATCGTGAATGCAGCTTTCACCCACTCCTCGCCTGCGGGCAGCCGTTTCAACGGATCGGACCGAGGCGCGTGGTACGCGGCATTCGAACTAGAAACTGCGGAGGCCGAGATCGCCTTCCACAAGAGCCAGGAACTGATCGAGATCGACTGGCAGGAATCAGAGTCATTCACGTTCCACGACTATCTGGCAGATTTTCGCGCAGACTTTCACGATATCCGCGGCGATGCACACTATTCGAGTTGCCTCGACCCAAAGAGCTACTTGAGCTCACAGCAAGTCGCGAGGGAACTCCTGGCGTCGGGCTCAGCAGGGATCGTCTATCCAAGCGTGCGGCGTTCAAATGGTACCTGTCTGGTATGCTTCCGGCCGGCCTTGGTCACCAACGTTCGGCAAGAAGGAACCGTGACTCTCGCCTTCGAAAATCCCGGCCAGCCACCGCTCATCAGCCATTGACTTTCAAAACTGTCATGACGAACGAGCCTCTCAGCTAAGCACTCCGTCCGAAACAAAGGCCGCACGGCGCCCACTCTCCCAATAGCCGGGACTCCGCGCAGTTCATCCTTCTGGAGGCATCTCATGCGAATCGAAACTCTACGTTTGAAGAATTTTCGTTCCCACATCTCGACAAGGCTCGATCTCGATCGATTCAACTTCATCCGGGGGCCGAATGGCTGTGGCAAGAGCTCCATCCAGATGGCCCTGGAATACTTGTTCACGGGACGGTGCGAACTGACGGATGCGGCTGGCCGGGGAGCGGAGGCCTTGATTCGTTCGGGTGAAAAGGAGCTTGAGGTCTCCGCAACGCTGGAAAGCGGTGAAACCCTCTGCCGGCGACGTACACCAAGATCGCAGGTCGTTGAGGTCAATGGAAAGAGAGTGCCACTCGACGCCGCGGAGACCTTCCTTGCCAAGCACTTTGGTTCGGCCGACGTCTTGTCCGCGGTACTGAACGCGGATCGCTTCGCCGATATGCCCGCAGTCGCGCAGCAGAGATTTTTAGCCCAATTGGTCGAAGCCGGAAAGATTGACATCCCTAAAGATATTGGCGATGCGTTCCGTGCAATCAATGAGGATCCGCCAAGACTTGCAAGTATTGCCGATGTTGAGGCCGCGCATAAGCGCTTCTATGATCTGCGCACAGAAGCCACCCGAGCTCTGAAGGGCCTAGGACACATGGAGACGCCCGTTGGTCCCGTGGATCTTCCGAGTGTGCAGGAGGTTAGGAACAAGCTCGACGAGTTGCGGCAACAGAAGGAACGACTTATCACCCAGAAGGCGGAATCCGATGCATGTTGGCAGAATGCGCAGGCTCGATTGAAGCAGGTGGAGGCGGAAATCGAGGAGGTTTCGGCCGAAATCCTGAGCCCGAGCGAAGAGCAAGAATTACTGCAACTGGAATCACAGCGAAGCCATGCCCAGAAACTCCAGCAGGAGTTGACAGAACTGATTGCCGAACAAAGGACCGTCGAGAAAGCGTTGGCGGCCGCCGGGGGATTTAAGGACAAATGCCCAACGTGCGGGCAGTCAATTTCGCCAGCGGTAAAAGCGAAAGAAGTACAAACATTGAGCGCGCGGCGGGCAGACCTCGAGGACCTGATTCAAGGAACGCGGGACGAACTCAACGAGTTCGGCAATTTGGAAGCGGCAGGGTCGCGTCTCGAAAGTCACCGCAGAGCGCTGGCCCGGAGCGCAAAGCTGTTAGAGGAACAGTCGAGGGTTCAGGCTGTACAGATACCAGTAGGCGCAGGTCTCGAAAGTCCACTCACAACCCTCGCGGAAAGGATCAACAAGGGGGAGCGGGTACTCGAAAAAGCACAGCAGGGTGACAGTGCCCAACAAGCGTGGGAAGCGCACGTCAGAGACAAGGCGAGCTTAGAGACAAGAATCGGACTACTGGACAAGCTCGTAGAATTCCTCGGGCCGAATGGCGCCATGATGGCCCAAGCAAGCGGCCGGATCGGCTCATTCGTTGAGAGCCTGAACAGGCATTGGGCGGCTTTCGGTTACGCTTGCAATTTCACGCTCGATCCTTTCGAAATCCGTGTCATCTCATCAACGGACAATGATCGAGCGCTCTCTTTGAAGCAACTCTCGGAGTCAGAGCGCTTGCGATTCGGCATCGCGTTCCAGATTGCTCTGGCCACGGCAACGGGAATTCGATTTGTCGTTATCGATCGCGCCGATGTATTGGATAGACAAAGGCGGAAGCTGCTTACGTGCTTGCTGTTGAGCAGCAATATTGAACAAGCAATGGTTCTTGCGACCGGCGAGGAAGGCACTCTTACGCAGGTACCAGAAGGAGTGAAATTCCTTAACCTCAGCGAGCGACCGCTGAACGAGCAACGGCTATGATCCAAGGCTGCCTACGACCGGACTCTATTGGAAGGGCTGGCTCAAGCCATGAACTTGCGGCAACCGCCGCATTAAGGCACGGCGCGGAGCTGGGGAGATCATGCCGTAGCATGCTTCGCCAGTGGGAAAGTCGCAATAATTCTAGTGCCGTCGATGTCAGATTCAACGAACAACTCGCCGTGGAGCTGGCGGACGCGTTCGCGCATGCCCGTAATACCGACTCCACCTCCGGACTGGACCTCGGCAATCTGTTTCGGCGACATTCCCTTGCCTTGGTCCTGAACCTCCACATAAATCCTATCCGGTTCACGAGCAACTCGGATTTGTGCCGTCTTACTTCCAGAGTGACGATGAATGTTTGTGAGACACTCTTGCACGAGGCGAAAAATCGCCAACTCCATCTGTGAAGGCAGACGGCCCAGATTGTCTGCGATCCGGAGTTCGATTTCGAGTCCGCTGCGCTCGATCAAGCCCTCCATGTATAGGCGAAGCGCGGACGAGAGTCCCATGTCGTCTAGCAACGGAGGATGCAAGAGATACGAGGTCGTGCGAAGCTCTTCGCTCAATCGCTGAAGTCGTTTGCGGGCATCGTGGATGGCAGTGGCGAGATGGTCTGGGTCGCGCTTCGCGTCATATTCAATCTGTTCAAGGTTCATACCCAGGACTATCAGCGTCTGACCGGCGCTGTCGTGCAATTCGCGAGCTATGTGCCTTCTTTCCTCATCCTGAAGTCGGAGGAGATGTGCGGAGATTTCGCGTTCCTTGAGAAGGCCTTCGCCTCGCTTACGTTCTGTGATGTCGTGAAAAAAATTCAGCACTCCGACAATCGCGCCGTCGGTGTCCAGAATGGGGTCAACATGCACCGAAACGGTAATGCGCCTTCCGTCCGGCCTTTCGATGATGGCCTCCTCCTCGTGGAACGAAGCTCCTGTCGCTAACGCCACGGCCACAGGAGTGTCGCTATGGGCCATATAAGTGCCATCGATTCTATAAAGCTTGTATGACCCGCAAAAGCGTTCATCTGTGTCACCTGCCACAGGCACACGGCCCCACAGTTCGGCCGCTCGTGAATTGAACCAGGCGATTACTCCATCAGGCGCTCGGACAGCATAAGCAGCCATTGGAAGAAGCTCAACGAGGTAAGCTTGGTTACCTAGTTCGAGCAGGCGAGATGACAACGATGTAGTCACGCGTTGTTTTTTCAAATTATCGGACAATCCCACGATACTTTGTGAGGAATCTGAAGTCAAACGGAGGTTTACTATTGCATACCGATAGCCGAAAACATCCGTAGGTTACACTACGGACCGCTTGGGAAGAATTCGGGACGGTTTAACACGAGCCGGGATGCTTCGATTCAGTGTTCTTGCAATGGATGAAGGACAGCTTGGCGGGTAAACAGCCTCACATCAACAGGATTGGCATCTCTTGTATGTACAATGGCGCATGGGTGCCGAATAAGTCTGGGAACGGGCGAGGTGGCGAGTTCCGCGTAGGCCCACACATCATGATCGTTGTGCCGTATCAGTTCCAGGGCGAACTTCGCCCTTTGAGTCACGACGGTTCCAACGGAATGCCCTACGTAGCCAACTTCCGAACGGCACTGACCTCTACTTGGTCCTGCCGATTCGCCAGTGGAACGAAAACTGAGAAATTGTGCATGGACTTGCGAATCGAGAGACTTCGCCGGAATCGGCCCCTCTCATACAAGGATTTCCGGGATGAAGTGACTTTGGAACCTAAGAAGAAGATGTTGCTGAAAGGATGGCGATATGCGAATTCTAATCGTCGGCGCTGGAGCAGTTGGTGGCTATTTTGGAGGTCGCCTCGCACAAGCAGGCCGTGACGTGACCTTTCTCGTCCGCCCAAAACGAGCCGAGCAAATCCTGGCTCAAGGGTTGCGGATTCTCAGCCCAATGCATGGCGATTTCACCGCTCGACCCAAAACAATAACCGCGGCTCAGATTGCGTCTCCATACGACGTTATTTTTTTGAGCGTGAAAAGCTACGACCTCGACGCCGCGATTCATGATTTCGCGCCCGCAGCCGGGCCACGGACGGTCATCATTCCAGTGCTAAACGGCATGCACCACATGGACGTGCTGACGGAGAGGTTTGGCAAAGACGCTGTGCTGGGTGGCGTTTGCTACGTTGCCACCGAGATGGATTCGGAAGGCCGGATCATCCAGCTTGCCGGTTTCCAGAGTCTCGACTATGGCGAACTGGACGGGAAGACGACCTCTCGGATAGAAGCAGTGCATCAGGTCTTTCAAGGGGCTGGCTTTGACACTGCCATTTCCGAAGACATTTTGCAGGGCATGTGGCAGAAGTGGGTATATTTGGCCAGCATAGGAGCCATCACGTGTTTGCTACGTGGAAATATCGGAGAAATCGTGGCGGTCAGTGGGGGCGCCGACTTATCTGTTTCGGCGCTTCGTGAATGCGCTGCAATCTCGAGTTCTTGCGGCTATCCGCTCTCGGAGGAGTTCCTGGCAAAAGAGAGATCTCATCTCACTGCACCTGCTTCCTCGTTGACTTCGTCCATGTATCGCGACCTAAAACAACAGGCGCCCGTCGAAGTCGACAGTATCCTTGGCGATCTTATCGAACGCGGGCGGAAACGCGGCATCTCTGCGCCAATCGTCCAGGCGGCATTCGTTAGTCTAACCATTTATCAGCAAGGGCGCGCCCGTGCGAAGGCTGCTCGCGGTTGATGCTAAAAGCAGTGCAGTGCGCCTACTCACCGGGCAGGTGCGTTCGCTTTTCAACGAGCCTCCGCGCGTATGTGTCCAAGGCAGGAGCCCTCAGCTTCTGCGCTGCTCGGGACGTGGACCGGGCAGCGGTTCTTCTCAACCAAAGCAGAAAGGCAGCAACAACCAATTCGGATGGTTGCAGGCCCCCGCAAATTTCAACTTCTTCTACATAAGAACTTCCACTCACCCCGCAACCATCCGAATTTGCAATCAACCGGCGAACTAAAAACCATGCGAGGCGGTCTGCTGAGCAGACAGCTCTGGTCCGAATTGTCGTGTCATCCTGATGTAGCCACTATTCAAACTCATCGGAAGGCATCGACAAGATTCAGGCGAGCGGCGCGGTGAGCAGGATACATTGCCTAAACGTCCAACGGCTAATTGGAGCATCGTTATTCCGGGCAGGGATAACGACGGGACTTGTAACTAGATGCAAAAAAACGATTGCACTTTATGAAGGAGAGGCATGCTAGGCTCTTATTCCAAGACTTTGCCTCCAGTCTCGCCAGGAGGATGTCATGGCGCTGGCCGAAATGACATGGATTGGGATTTCGCCTGTTCCAACGGAATCATCGTCAATGGTTGTGCCACCCGTATAGGTGCAAAAGCGTACTGAACGGAGACGACTCCGATGAAAGTGCATGCCATCCGGACCGGTTCGGTTCGCATCAAGACAGCCCAGCTCGAAGGCCGTGGTCACGGACTCTTAGATATCCTGGTTGATCGCCATTGGACGGACTGGTTGCCGACACTTGCATGGGCCGTTGAACACGATGAAGGTGTCATCGTAGTAGACACGGGGCAAGCTTCTCATCTTCTCGGCGGATATCGACGGTCGCTGCATCCCTTTTTCCGCTGGGAGGTGCGTTTCCAAATTGAACCCGAAGAGGAGATCGGGCCACAGCTACGTTCACTCGGTATCGGACCACGCGATGTTAAACGTGTAATCCTCACTCACCTTCACATGGACCATGACGGTGGTCTTGCCTACTTCCCGAACATCGAAATTCTTGTCGCGCCCGGCGAGTTCCGTCAAGCTTCCGGCTTCCCAGGCAAGCTCCGCGGTTATTTGCCACAGTACTGGCCCAAAGGATTCAATCCAACGGATCTCATTTTGGACGGTGGTCCTTTTGGTCCCTTCGGCGCAAGCAAACGGCTAACGAACGCGGGGGACGTCATTGCGGTCGCGACGCCGGGCCATACCCCGAATCACATTTCTGTGCTGGTCGAAGATGTCGATACCACTATTTTTCTTGCGGGCGACACGTCGTATAACGAAGGACTGATGCTGGCCGGGAAGGTAGACGGTGTTGGTTCCGATACCCAAGTATCCGCGACAACACTTGCAGCGATCAAACGTTTTGCCGCAACGCGCCCGGCGATCTATCTTCCAACTCATGATCCAGAAAGTGCTGCGCGTCTTGCTGCGCGGCGTTTGGTGCAAGCCACAACCTAGAACTTGCAAAGGACGCAATTCCATGCAACGAACGAGTTCCGGGTGTGCCTGATGAGCAGGTGATCGAAAAATGAGCGAGCCGATCAAAAATCAGAAAAGGGTATCTTCGGTCGACGTCATCAGGAAACAACTGCAGCCGGTTTCACTCCACACACGTTGGTCGACGCTGTGGCGTGCTGTCATCAGTAAGCTATTCCTGGCATTAAGACACGGGTGCGATTGCAGGCGGAGGCGATCGGCCAGATTTCATTGTGGGCCGCGCCGTCAATCGAGCGATAGCCCAAACCGAACTCTCGAAAGCCTTGTCGCCTCCCAAGAAATGGTCGTACCGAAAGCTGCTGCGGTATTGGGCTTTTGCGCTCATCGTCGGTTCCTGGGTAGTCATGGGCCTCGACGCGAGCCTAACGAACTCAAGAACCGCGATTTCGCTTCCTTTTTTGATTTTCCTCGCACTGTGTTTCGTTGTTCTTTTTCTTTTGGCACGCGGTCTTCCCCGTTGAATACTCCGGCTGGAACAAGCATTTCGTGTGCAATCGATGCGGAGAGGTAAGCGAGCAGGATTTGCCCGCTTAGGTTTGGAGGCGAATTGTGCTGCCTCGCCGCGCGCGGGGAACGGCGCAAAGCGCGCGCGGCAATCGCAGACAATCCTGCCGCAAGGAGTAAACGGGAACAGGTTCCTGTCACTTACGTCGGGAAGTGGAGTCTTTTGCGCAGGAATAACAAGCCAGTGAAACCGATACCTAACAACAACAGTGTGCTCGGCTCGGGAGTAGCAACAGGGTTTACAACATCCACTGAGAAGTTTGCGTCGCTGAGGTCGTCGAAATCCGTACCGGTTCCTCCGTCGGGACCTCCAAGAATTGAGAAGACGCCCGAATAAATTCCATCGGTCAAATCGGCAGGCAAATCGACATCGAACAGGGCGAAAGTCCCGCTGGACTGCCCCGGAGTGAGGTAATAAGGCGCGTTCGCAAAGAACGGGCTGTCATCCACGCTGACCAAAAGCGAACTCGTCGTTGAGCTATCACCGTTCAAATAGATCGTGTCCGTGGTCGACGGATTCAAAATCGAGGCGTCGAATTCGACCACGGTTGTACCCTGCACCACCGTTTGATTCGCTTCCGTGAGCGTCACATCGAGCGAATCGGCGCGCGACATGGGCGCGAACGCAAACAGAAGAAGGAACGCGACCGACAGAACCGCAATGACACGTTTATTCATAGGGTTGCTCCTCAAACATGATCGTCCGCACATCCTCCTGTTAAGGCAGCGTGACGCTGCGGAAACTCACCGTCCAATTGCCGCTGAGCGCGCCCGCCGCATAGGTTCCGGTGAGTGATAGCGGCACGCCTTTGCCTGCGGCTCCGGCCGAGCTAGAGAACGTGGCGCTCAGGGTGACGCTCGCTCCTGGAGCGACGTTGCTGAAAGTCGTCCCAGTCGGGAACGTGAGAGCACCCAGACTGCCCAGCGTAGCTTTTGTCAGGGTCAACGTGTCGATTGGGATGTTGCCTCCATTGACCAGTGTCACTGTAACGCTGTAGCCGCTTGCGGCCGTGATGGTATAGGGATTGGTTGCCGGCGTGCCAATCTTGACGACAGGCGTGACTGCGGTCGCATTCACTGTGTCGGTCACCGTAATCGCTTCGTTGTCCGTAACCGAAACGGTTGTGGGTGGCGGACCAGGCGGGGTTGTGCTGGTGCCTGAGCCGGTCAGCGTGATTGCCTGGGTGTAATTCGAGCCCGATGGGGTGCTTGTGAGATCACTCAGCGCAGCATTGTCTGTGAACACCAGTGTGCCGGTATCGGTCGTGGGAGACGAGCCTGTGTAAGTGATCGTGACCGTGCAGAAGCTACCGGAAGAGAGTGTAGCCGCAGTTGCTCCGGTGGAGGCTGCCCCGTTGAAGCAGTTCAACGACGAAATCGCGAAGGGCGAGTCCACCGGCGAGATCGCCACCGATGGAAGAGTCAGAGATGCAGGAGCCTGCCCAATATTGGAAATAGCGACCGTTTGCTGGTTCTGACTCTGCGAGTTGAAACCGAGCGGGCTGCCGACTGAGAAATCCGCCACCGGAGCCGCCACTCCAATTGGCGAAGCGAGGGTGAGAGCATTCACCGCAACGGAGTCGGAAACCGTGATCGGCTCGCTGTCAGTGACATCGGGGAAAGTCGCCGCGTCGGAAACAGTAATCGCTTCGTTGTCGGTTACATAAACAGGCGGTGGAGGCGATACAGAGTTAATCGTTAACGTCACCGTTGTCGTGATCGATTCATAGTCGGCCGTGTCGCTTGGCGTGAATGTTACCGATAAAGTTTGTGTTCCGACGGAAAGTACGGTGCCTGCCGGAGGATCGTAAGTGAACGTCCCGGCTATGCTCGATGTTGCGTCTAGCTGCGTGCTACTGAGCGCCGTGCCAGCGTTGATGGACGCGGGAGTGGACCACGTTACCGTTGGGACGGCCTGACTGACGATGATCTGCATGCTCGCCGTGGCTGGGCCGTAATCGGCGGTATCCGTGGGCGTGAACGTCACCGACAACGTCTGGGTCCCGGCGGTCAGCACGGTACCGGCAGGCGGGCTGTAGACGTAGGTTCCATCGAGGGGATTTCCGTCCACAGTAGCTGTCGCGTCTAATTGCGTGCCGAGACTCAAGGGTGTGCCGTAGGTGATAGAACCGGGTGCGGCCCACGTGATTGTAGGAGTGGCCTTTGGAACGGTGCCGGTGGCCGACCCGTTCAGCAAAAGCGTGACCATGCCGCCATTTTCATTTGCAATAGCTATATCGGATTTGCCGTCGCCATTGAAATCGGCTACGGCGAGAGCTGCCGGCCCATTTCCGACCGAGAATGTTTCCGGGTTTATGAAACCACCAGTTCCGTCTCCGGTGAGAAGGAGGGCGGAATCGGTGGCGGAGTTGACCGCAAGATCCGAAATTCCATCGCCGTTGAAATCGGCGGCAACGATGGGCGCGCCAAAAGAGTAATTTGGATCAGTAAAATCGCCGATATTGTTAAACGTGCCGTTTCCCTGATCCAGGAAGACCGTGATCGCGTTCGAGCTGGACACTACAATATCGGGAAACGTATCGGCGGAGTAGAAGTGACCGATGGCCATTCCCGTAGGGCTCGCGTCGGTCGCGTAAGAGACTGCGGGCCGAAGATTCAGCGCACCGGCCGGCCCACTATTCAGCAGGATGTCTAATTGAGAGTTTGCTTGGTCGAGCGCGGCAAGGCCATTTTGGCCGTTGAAGTTGACTACGGCGAGCGCGATTGGAGTTGCAAAACTCGCACCATTCGGGAGCGAAAAAGATTGCGGCGTCGCGTTGAAAGTCCCATCGCCTTTGCCCGTAAACACCTCGATGGTGCTGCCGAGCGCGAATACCAAGTCGGTGTAGCCGTCGCCATTCAGATCTCCCGCCGCGATCGCGGTGACCTGTCCGTCCCCAAGAGCGCTGGCGAGAGTAATTGGAAATGACGGGCCGTTCGAACCTCCCGTCACCACATAGGCGGCTGAAGTGTAGGCGGTTCCTGTATAGGTTGCCACGGCGACAAACGGCGTGGCGCACGGACTCACACTCGTGGCACATCCGCTGGCGAGTGCGGTAATCGTCGATCCCGTATCGGAAACGGTCTCCTGAATTGACTGAGGCAGCGTACCGTTCGGTCCACTTGCTGGCCCGCCGAGCACCATAAAGGTGTTCGCGCCGCTTTGCGCCACCGCCACGTCGGGCTCGCCACTGCCGAAGAAATTCTGAAGCGCGCCAAGTTGTGCCGGCGCGGTACCTGTTGCGAACGCTTGCGTTCCCTCAAATCCTCCGCTCTTGTTCAGAAAGATACCTAAGCCGTTTTGCGTACCTACCAGGATATCCGTTAGCCCATCGCCATTGAAGTCGCCGGAAAACATTGCGGAGGGATAAGGCCCGGCCACATAGTTGCCCGAGGCTTGCAAGTTCAGCGTACCGGACGCCGAAAGGCCTTGATTGAGATACTCGGTGAAGCCGTCGTTCCCGTTGCCTATTGCCAAATCCGCTTTGCCATCGCCGTTGAAATCAGACACGATCAGCGCTGAATTATAGGGAACCGGAAAGCTCTCATATGACCACGTGAAGTTCCCGTTGCCGTCATTCTCGGCGAGGTAAATCGATCCCGGCGATTGGCTGTTGGGTTCGGTGATAATCAAGTCGGGATGACCATTGCCGGCGTCGGCGGCGATGAGCCCCGCCATTTCTTGCGGGAGCCCCTGAGGTGGTGTCAGAAACACGGTCGGCTGTCCGGTGAAACTGGCGCTGGTAGCGCCGGAAGCCGTCGTGTTCATGAGAATGGTTACGGAATTCAGGGGATTCGTGCTGCCGAAAGCGGTGCCGACCGCGAGGTCAGGCTTTCCATCCCCATTGAAATCGGCTATCGCGAGCTTGACCACTTCCTGGGTGGTTCCTATGCCAAACTGGATCGGGTGACCCACGCCAAACGTTCCGGGATTGTTGGCGCCGTTGCTCAGAAAATAGGTCACGTATTGGGTGGACACGTCCGGCACAATGATATCCAGGTATCCATCGCCGTTCAGATCGGCGGTATAAACGGGAACCGATATGCCCGTATACACGGGGTTGGCAATCGCGGTGGAGGGTTCGCTATTGAACCGATCGTTGCCCGCGTATAAGAAAACGTCAACGTGGCCTGTATCATCGGCTCCGATCAGATCGAGGTGGTGACCCTGACCAACAACATCCGTGATGTCCGCCAGTGCAACACTAGAAAGCTGTATCGATCCTCCCGTCTGCGTGGTGATCTCGGTGACGACCGGCGTTCCAAACGTGCCGTCGCCGTTTCCAGGCAGCACGTCGATGGTCGCGCCATTCGCGTCGCTGCAAATGGCCACCACGTCCGGCTTCCCATCACCGTCCACGTCGCCCGTGGCGAACGGGGCGTAGTTGCTGCAGCCGGAGGGCAACGAAACCGAAGGGGCGTTGTTGAAAACGATTGGCGGTGGCGCGGCAGAAACGCGCCGAATGTTGCCGCTCGGCCAAATGATTAGCAGCATGAGCAGCGCAGCGAACGCAGTGCGCGAAATCAGTCGGCCACTTAGCGCTTGCGATGACGTTTGCCGGATTTTTAACGCCGCAATTCGGTTCACGGCCATTCTCCTTGCATCAGGCTTAACCCGCGATCGGCAGCGCTTTGATCTCTGCTGCGATCCGCTGGCCGTGAACTACTGAAAGCTAAACGTTACCGTCGCCGAGATGGTTTGCCCGGCAGCGACAGTCACTGGGGCAAATGCGGGAGGGGTTGAGGTGCTACTGGCCGATGTGAAGGCAACACCCGGACCGCCATTTTCGACGCAGCCGAGAGTCGAATCCGGACCGATAGGACATTCCATTACGTCGGTAGCTACTGTGACGATAGTTCCAGCGAAGGAAGCCGGCGCGCTTCCCGCGAGGGTCACTGTTCCGCCGTTCGATGCGACCGGGGCTTGCATTGTGACAAAGCAGTCTTCGGCAGCCACCGCGGCAATGTTGCAGGATTCACCGTTTTCCACAATGAAGCACGCCAAGCCAGTTGCCGAGCAGGGACTCGTATTGCCGTTCGACGGCGCCAGGACTATCGACCAATAGCCCAGCTGTGCCTGCCTTGACAAAACATTGGCCAGCAGAGTGGCAGGCTGAACTAGACTGTTTTCGAAGTCTCGATGAGCGGCGACAGTCCCGTCGGGATTCTTCACCTCGATAACCCAATGGCCGTGGACCTTGATCCCAGTGCTCAGGCCCTTGGCGGCGGGATTGGCCAATGAAGGTTTTTGAGCGGCAGGCGCAGCTTTCGACGCCGTCGGTGCAGCTTTCGACGATTGTGCCACGCTGATGCCCGCCGTGCCCAGCAAAACGCACGCGAGGCCAAGGGTCAACGCGAGGGTACGACCTGCAATCCACTTCCAGTTTTTTGCCTCGATCATTTCGCTTCTCCTCGTAACGAAATTCGGAATCTTAATTACAGGTTCTGGCATATCGTTCTCGCGCATCTCTCGATTGTGCGAACACAGGTCCGTTCTTTTTCCAAAATATGAATCTCGTATGACGACACAATTCCTGCAATTGCGATTCCATGATTGGGCGGCAAAAACGGCGAAAAATGCGATGGGAGCGAGGAATTCTGCGCTGCGGCGCGGGTCGCGTTGCACGAGGCGAGTTGATAGTGATCGGCGCGTACAACGGACGAGGCTGGGGAAACGTCCATTTCGTTAGCTGCGTCTATACTGCGTAGCCACAAACAATTAGCTTGCTTTCGGCCTCACTCTTCTGTTGCGGTTTCTGAAGAGTGAATCCGCTGTTCGGCATGGACGCGGTTGAAACGCGGAGAGTACAAGTATTGGCGCAACCGAAACAAGTCCCCTAAAAGGGGGCCGAAATCGTTTGTACAAAATGAGTAAGTAGCTTTACATCTGGGCAAACTTTCATGACGATCCGCCACAGGCCCATGCGACCCGACGATGTTCGCGGTTGTGTGGAGATTGTCGCTTCGGTTTCATCCGCCCGCCGCATCTACGGAGACGCAATCCGGGACTTGCCCGACGCATGGCTGCGACTGCTCGAATTTGAAGCGAAAGAGGCGGTCGTCTTCGAGGAAGTGGTGGGGGCGTCCGCAGCGATTTGCGCCATCGGCGTAAGCGTTTTCGTCAACGACGAGTTTGTGCGGGAATTGAAGGCCCGGCCTTTCTGGTTTGCACCAGAGCTGGCTCGCCAGTTGAAACGGGGGCACTCACCACTGCTTTTCGACCGCGAACTTCGCCAGGCCAATTCGCGCGGCGGCCTGACGGCGCTCGTCTGGGAGGGCCGCATCACTCCGGGATTTGAAGAGAACGCGGAGGTCCATCGAAAGCTGGCCAATATTTTCCTTGAGACGCACCGCGGATTTCTCTGGAAGGAAGTAATCTGCCACCAGATCGAAACGGCGGAGCGGCTGAACTGGAGCCCGCGCATCGGTGGACTGCTTTGGGACCCCATTGCCGGAGGCTATACGGATCGCTTGGGGGAAAACCCAGAAGAGTTTTTGAGCCATCCTCATGTGTTTGGGCTGACACGAGAGATCGAAATCGCCAGACCAGCGGGGTCCTGGGTAGGCGGCCTCTTTGAATATCAGCCGCCTCGATTCGGCTTCAGCCGGAGCGAACAGCACCTACTGCTCGCGGCATTGAATGGCGGAACCGATCAGGAATTGAGCCGTGAGCTAGATATCTCGCCCGAGACGGTCAAGAAGGCTTGGTGCCGCATCTATGCTCGCGTTTCGGCCTGCCTCACAGAGCTGATCCCGTCCAATTTCGCCGCAGAGAACGGAACTTCCGAGCGCGGCAAAGAGAAGAAACAGCGGCTGCTCGCCTATCTCCGCGACCATCCTGAAGAGCTTCGGCCGGCCTCACGAAAGCTGCTACAACAGGATCGGAAGGCGCATGCAATGGAAACGCTTCCGTGAGCATCCGTTCTAGATCGATGCAGCCGGACGATGCGGAAGAATGCGCCAGGATCGTCGCCCAACATCCTGTCCTGGCTGCGAGATATGCGGAGGAAATCCAGCATCTGGATCGCGCATGGCGAGCGATGTTCGGATCGGATGCTTTCGTCGCGACCGTATTTGAAGAGACGGAAAATTCAAAGACCGAGATCCTCGGGGCAGGCGTAGCCGCATTTGTCACGGACGAGTTCGCGGACCAGCTGAAAAGCGAACCTTCCTTCTGGATTGGGCCGGAGTTCACGGCTCGCATCGCACGAGGTAAATCGCCGGTTTTGACGAACAAGCAGCTCCGCGAAGCGAATTCCTCCAGCGGACTGAATTTGGCGGTGTGGCAGACGGCCGTTTTGCCTCACAACTTGGTCCGGCTGGAAGTCGGCGGGCTCATCATGGCCGCTTTTGTCGAGGCGTTCCGTGGATTTCTGCTGAAAGAATCCTTAACGCAAGCAGAGACCGTGGAACATGTGGAGGCACTGCGTCTCACGGGAGGACTCCTTTGGAACACTCAAGCCCGCAGCTATCAAGACTTTTCAGGCGTGCTACCCCTGGACTTGCTTAACAAACCCCACGTGATCGGGATGAGCCGCGATCTGGCGTCAAGAGCGCCAGGTTCGTGGGCTGCATCGATGTTTCTCTACGAAAAACCGCGCTTCGGATTCAATCGCAGCGAACAGCGCCTGCTGCTCGCGGCATTGGATGGCGGAACCGACCAGGAGTTGAGCCATGAGCTGAGTATCTCGCCCGAGACCATCAAGAAGGCCTGGCGCCGCATCTATGGACGCGCAGCGGCGTGCCTGCCGGAACCAGCCTTAGGCAATTCCGCGGTAGAGGAAGGAACAGCAGAACGCGGCAAAGAAAAGAAACAGCGGCTGCTCGCCTATCTCCGGGATCACCCGGAAGAATTGCGCCCGATCTCGCGGAGACTCCTGTAGTGCTCCCCTCTAAAACTGGACAGCCTACCTAGGTAGAATCAGGGCGCATCTCGGATTTTCGTTCCGCGGAATATCGTCTGGACGCGCCTCAACGCCCAGAATTGGCACCGACAACCGCCGCTGCCGTCAGCAGTGGTTCACTTCCGACAAGCCGACATATCATTACCAATCCGGGCTCGATGAGTGACATAGCGATCTCCAAACGCTTGCGTGCCCACTATATGAAGCCTTCAGATCGGGCTTCAACGGAAGGGGTGCGATCATGCAGGCACCGCGTTTGCCCGGCGCAAGCGCCGGCGAGAAAAAGTTATAGCTTCTGCTTGCCGATGGCCTTCAGGCGCGGCAGGAGCACCAATTCGGCCGCTTCCTCTGCCTCTTTGGGGAGCGTTTTGCGAATAAAGTGGCTGATCCCAGAAGCAAGAAAGATCAATCCGAGCATAATCCGTTGAATGGCAGCGACAATTTTCATAGGCTTCCTGAAATAGGGAAACGGGTACTTCGTCCCCGAAAAGTTCATCAGCCACATTGGTAATGGCGGTCAGCCAAGTGTGAAGACCACTCTCGGTTTGCCCGGTGCGCTCCAATACCGTTCCACCTCCGAAAAGGGAACTATCTTCGTGGCTATCTGCAGTTTCGCCGGGATGGTCGCTTCGAAGACGCTCTTGATTGCTTCAAGGAGTGCTGAGGAACGCACGCTCTTGGCCCCGCAACCCATCAGCACAATTGCGGAAGAACGTAACCCTGCACCCGGCAGGTCGATGCTTTCCTCTCCGCTTGCCCCGCCAACGTGTGCGAATCGAACGGGTCTGGCATCCTCGACACTCTTCGCGATAGCAGCGATGATCGTTCTTGCAGTTTCGCCCCAAAGGTAGTCGACAACCACGTCAATGCCCTTCGCGAATTCCCGTATCAGGGCCTCTTCATATCGCCTCGCCCCCAATGGGTGAAGGGCTCCCAGTGCGAACGGAATTGTGACGTCGGCACCCAATGTCTTCACTTCCTCAAGCTCTTCCTCATTACGCCCGGAGGCAATGACCTTTGCTGCCCCTAAATATTTCGCCAGTTGCACAGCCAGCCTGCCTGCCGTTCCGGTTGCGCCATTGACCAAGACTATTTCTCCGGCTTTGAGATGGGCACGTTCCATCGTTGCCGCCCACGCGGACATCCCAGGGTTGGCGATCGCGGCTGCGATGATGTCATCCAGATCATCGGGCAGTGGAATGCAATGCTGCGCCTTGACGAGCGATTTCTCCGCGAGCGCACCAAACGGAGCCTCCGGGAGAACGAAGTACACGCGCTGTCCTCCGGTCGTCCGCCCGACGCCATCGGTCCCGGCGACCGCCGGAAAGTGGCCGTCAGAACTATAGTGGGAGCCCGAGGCACGAGACTTCGTGAGCTGGCTGAGAGCGGAGGCGCGAACGGAAATCAGTTCCTCCCCTTCCTTGGCTACCGGCTCGGAGAAATTTGTGTAGTGAGGTTTTTGACCGAGCTCGTTGACAACTGCTGCTTTCATATTGCTTTTTCTCTTTCCGTACCCCGCTGTTGTTTGCAATGGGCACGACTCTAACGATGTTAGAGTACTCTAACATTGATAGATTTAGCTCGCAAGTATGAGTACACTGCTGACATGAAGGTGAATCGGGAAATCGTCGTCCAGGCTGGTTTGAAGCTGTTGAATGAGGTTGGACTGGAGCAATTAACTCTGCGCAGGCTGGCCAAGGAGTTGAAGATTCAAGCCCCTACGCTCTACTGGCATTTCAAGAGCAAAGAGGCGCTGATTGACGCGGTGGCCACGCTGGTGCTGGCCGAGGGCGCTCCCGGCCTGGTGCCCTCGAAGAGCGTCGATGACTGGAAAACCTGGGTCAACGCTTTTGGTATCGGCCTGCGGCAAACGTTGCTCAAATATCGAGACGGCGCCCGTGTGGTCGCGGGGTCGCGCCTCACCGATACCGTCTTCATGGAGACTACCGAACTCATCGGAAGTCGCCTGGTCGAGGCTGGATTTTCGATTCGAAAGGCGGTGGTGCTCCTGAGCACCGTGTACACATTTACCATCAGCTTTGTTATTGAGGAGCAGGCTGTGTTCCCGGTGAAAGGTGAACGCTCCCGCGCGTATGATATTGAAAAGCGTAATGCCAAGCTCGACGCGAAGAAGTTTCCCCTCCTACGGCGGAGCGGCGCTATCCTTTTCGATCGCTTTGACCAACGGTATAGAGATAGCTTGGACCTGATTGTCCGCGGCGCGTCATTTCTCCAGACGTGACCAACGGAACGCCTTTGTATTGACTGGCGTGGCTAAGCTCGGTTGCACGGAATCGCCCGCTTATGACCGTTACCTTCGCCCTCCCACCTACGCTGCGAGTCGGATCAGTTCCGCGCTAAAAGGCAGTATCAACCAATTCGGATGGTTGCGGGCCCCCGCAACAAAACTTCTTCTCCTTCAACAACTTCTGCGCACCCTGCAACCATCCGAATTCGCGCCTGCTTCAGTTCATGACGTCGTTTTCCTTCTTAATATATGAATCGAACTTCTCATTCCGAAAAATGTGCCGTTGGATCTCTAGACACAGGCTGCTTCTCCGATAGCGAGCACAACCAGCAGCAGAGTAATTGTCAGAAATGCAGATGCGTTCATTCAGCGCCTCCAACTACTCTCGAAATTCCCACGGTTTGGAGGTACCCCGGATTCCAAAGAAACACCGGATGCGCATCCTCCAAGCTAAGAAGGCATCACGGCCAATCTCACTTTTTGCCTGTTAGTGGTTCCTGTTTCTCCGGCCATACCACCGTCAATATCAGCGCAACTGCGATGCCGATGCAGACTTCAGAGAATCGATGAAACGCGACTCGTAATGCAGTACCGGTCCGCGGCACAAGCAGCACAATCGTGAGAGTGACGCCGGCGAGGCGGTATGCGCTGCGATCCGAGTGCAACGCGGCGCTAAGAATGCCCAGGATGAATACGCCTGCGCCGAACACAAGCATTCCTGGTTCGAACTGGCTGGCCGCAATTGCACCAACTGCCGCTCCAAGCGCCGTCCCCATCAAACGCTCCCCGGAAACGGCGACTGCCGCACCGAGTGATGACTGCGTAATCACCAGAGTTGTAATCGCTGCCCAGTAAGATTCGGGCAAGCGGAATAGTCGTGCCACCAATACAGACGCCACCGCTGCAATCGCTGTCCTTGAGGAATGCACCAAGACCGGCCGCCACTTCGGTTCGGCCGTGCCCTTCGCAATCGCTCGACGCACGACATCTATTTTGAAGAGCTTGCTTCGCTCACTCATCACCTTGTCGGGTCAAAGGAAGTCAGAGAAGGTCCTCCACGGTGATCGGTAAATGCCGAATTCTCCTTCCGGTCGCGTGATACACGGCATTTGCAATTGCCGGCGCGACCGCAACCGAAGTTAGTTCACCGAGGCCCTTTACACCGATCGGGCTTGCTTCGCTGTCGAAATCCCCGACAAACAGCATGTCAAGCTCTGGAATGTCCGCAGCGGTCGGCACGAGATAACCTGAATAATTGCGGTTGACGAAGCGACCCATCGCGGGATCAGTTTCCGACTTCTCAAGCAGGGCTTGTCCGACACCCCAGATGATTCCGCCGATGGCTTGGCTGCGCGCGGTCTTTGGATTCAGGACTTGTCCGCAGTCGTAAGCACCTACAAAGCGACTCAGGCGCACACGCCCAAGGTCAGGGTCAACGCGTACTTCGGCGAACACCGCCGAGAAACTGAACACCGCCTTTGGGCCTTCCGGAATCGGGTCGTAATTCCCGTAGCCGGTCAAAGAAGAAAGGTCGTTTCGTCTCAGGAGTTCGGCATACGTAATGCTCAAACTCTTTACCGGCAGCACCAGCTTGCCGTCTTTGACGACAACACCAACGGAGTTCGCAGCGTCAAAAACCGCATTCTTGCCGGCACTGGCCAATTCGATGGCTTTATCTCGCGCGGATTTCGCCGCCAGCATGACCGACGCGCCCGCGTTGGCTGCCGTAGCCGAGCCGATAGACGCGTGCGATGCTGGCAACCTGGTATCGCCAAGCCGGACAGTTACGCTTTCCGGTGACAGACCCAGCGTGTCCGCGGCCACCTGCTGAAGTACAGTGTACGTTCCGGTGCCCAATTCGTGCGTCCCGGCCTCAACGATTGCTGAACCGTCGCGGTTGAGCGTGACCCGCGCCTGCGCCGGCCAGCGCCAGTGAGTATAGATCGCGCCTGCCATGCCCTGCCCGACAAGGTAGCGGCCGTCACGCATCGAAGACGGCTCAGGAATCCGCTTGTCCCAATCAAACCGCGCGGCGCCTTCCGTTAGGCATTTGCGCATGGCGCGCGAGGAAAAGGGGCGTCCAGTATGCGGGTCGGTGTCGGTGTCGTTCAGCAGACGCAGCGCGACCGGATCTACACCGGCCTCGTAGGCGAGTTCGTCCAATGCGCTCTCCATCGCGAAATGCCCGAGCGCCTCGTGTGGGGCGCGAAGCGCGGTCGGAGTATTGCGGTTCACGTGGACAATCTTGTGATTTGTCGAGATGCCTCCGCTCGCGCTCCAAAGTGATCGTGGGCAGAGCGCCGCATACTCGATATAGTTGTCGAACATCGATGTAGGCGATACGCTGTCATGGCGGATGCCAGTTAGCTTTCCATCTTTTCCTGCGCCTAGCGCAATCGTCTGAATGCTCGCTGGCTGGTGGCCGGCCATTGAATACATCTGCGCACGAGTTAGCTGGACGTGCACCGGACGGTTCAACACCTTTGCCGCGAGAGCGGCCAACAGCGTGTGCGGCCAAACATAGCCTTTGCATCCGAATCCGCCACCAACAAACTGGGACACAACAGTGATTTTCGCTAGTGGCACGCCGAGCACCATCGACACCAATTCTCTGGTGCCGAAGATATGCTGTGTCGTTTCGTACAGAGTCAGCGCCCCGTCGGCGTCCCAGATGGCTGTCGTGGCGTGCGGCTCCATCGGGTTGTGGTGGCGATCGGTTGTGGTGTAGGTCTGTTTTATTTTCACGTCCGCTGTCGCAATCGCCGCGCCGGCATCCCCCACTGAGGAAGCAACAGGCCAGAGGAACTGGGGAGGATCGACTGCGTCCTTTACCGATTCCGGTCCGAACACGACCGGTGGTTTCGCCTCGTAATTAGCTCTGATTCGCGTTCCTGCGTAGTTTGCCTGGTCAAGCGTTTTTGCGACCACCAAGGCGATGGGCTGATTGGCGTAAAGAATCTGGTCATCCTGAAGAGGCAAATACGATTGACCGTGCGGATGAAGGTGACTCCAAGGCTTTGGCGTCGGGTTCATTCGCGGCATGTTGCGGTGCGTGAACACGGCTATCACCCCAGGAGCATTCTCAGCGGCAGAGGTGTCGAGCGAGGAGATACTTCCGTTCGCTATGGTGCTGCTGACAAGCGCGGCTTGTAACGCGCCTGCGATGGCGATATCCGACGTGTAGCGCGCCGTACCGGTCACCTTCAAGCGCCCATCGAAGCGAGATATTGGCTGTCCGATGACGCTCATGCGCGCGCTCCTGCGGTCTGCAGCGCTCGAAGTGCAACGCGCTGCGCCAGTTCAATCTTGAAGGCATTGTGGGCGAGCGGCCGCGCATCGGTGAAGGACGTAGCGATTGCGGACTTGAACGCGTCAACGTCGTGTAGCGACACATCACGCAGCGCCGCTTCGGCTTTTCGCAGGCGCCACGGTTTGTGTGCCACGCCCCCCATAGCCAAACGCGCCGACTTTATCCGTCCACGGTCCACCGCAACCGCAGCCGCCGCAGAGATGAGGGCGAACTCGTACGATTCACGATCACGAACCTTGAGATAATGGGATGCGCGTCCCTCGATCCTTGCGGGGACCTCGATGGCCACGATAAGCTCGCCCCGTTCGAGAGTGTTGTCTCGCTCAGGTGTGTTTCCCGGCAGACAATGAAATTCGGTGAATGGGATTAACCGTTCTTGTGCGCGCCCGCGTACGAGGATGTTGGCATCCAGTGCCGCAAACGCGACTGCAACGTCGGAAGGATGGGTGGCCACGCAGTCGTCCGACCAGCCAAAGATGGCGTGATTGCGATTGATGCCCTTGAGAGCTGAGCAACCGGAGCCCGATTTCCTCTTGTTGCAAGGGAGGTCATCCTCGTCGCGGAAATAGGCGCAGCGGGTGCGCTGCATGATGTTGCCACCCATCGAGGCCATATTTCGCAGCTGGCCGGATGCGGCGAACAGCAGACTCTCCGCGATCACGGGAAAGCGACGACGCACGTCGCCATCCGCCGCGACATCGCTCATTCGCGCGAGGGCGCCAATGCGTAGCCCGCCGTCCGATAGCGCTTCGACACGAGACATGCCAGGCAAAGCGTTGATGTCCAACAAATGCTCGGGAAACGCAGCGCGGTCCTTGATCAGGCCGATAAGGTCAGTTCCGCCCGCGATGAAAGCGATCTGTGGGTCGGCCGCGTGAGCTGCGATTGCTGCCACAGCATCAGGGGCTCTTGAAAATGTGAAGGGATGCATGCTTCAACTCCTTCGCGCTACTTCAACAACGGCATCTACGATGTTGGGATAGCAGGCGCAACGACAAAGATTCCCGCTCATTCGCTCACGAACCTCCGTGTCCGATAGATCGCTCAGTGTGAATGGCTTCGCCACGTCCGCCGTGGCAGCACTCGGCCATCCAGCCTTAGCCTCGTCAATCATCGCGACGGCCGACATAATTTGCCCTGACGTACAGAACCCGCACTGGAAGCCGTCATGCTCGATAAAGGCTTCCTGAACCGGGTGAAGCCGCCCATCGCGTTCCAATCCTTCAATCGTGATGATGTGCTGGCCATCATGCATCACCGCCAATGTCATGCAGGACAGAACGCGGCGGCCCTCGATGTGGACGGTGCATGCACCACATTCGCCCCGATCGCATGATTTTTTGGGACCAGTGAGCGCCAATTCATTACGCAACACATCGAGGAGTGTCATGCGCGGTTCAACCGTTAACGTGCGCACCGAGCCGTTGACGGTCAGGCTGACCTGCATGCGCCAGTCTTCCTCTCGCGTTCGCTTTGCGTGGGCATTATCCATGCTCGTCCTCCCGAATCGCTCAACCACGCCTCAAACCCACATTCAAGCCCTTTTGCCGGTTTGACCTCGCCTAACACTTGAGTGGCTACTAACACCACGGCCCCATAGGCCTACGATTTCACGGCTAACTGTCGCTCTCGTTCCGATTTCTCCGCCACATTCGAATTGCTTTGCGAAGCCTGTAGGGCCTGTTCGGCGGCGAGCCAATCGACTTCAGGTGATCCCAAAGGACAGCCCCTGCGCTCCCAAAGCTCGTAAGCCAATTTCGCCATAGCCTCGTCGTGGTTGTTCTTGCTCTCGAATTGATCCATTTCCGTTGCCTCCTTATTTTCATGCTCCTTGCGATCCGAGTGCGATCGTCACGCACTCAGAACTCGTATCCGGCCCATAATCAGTAATTGAGGTTGGGACCAGGTCCTGCTTGCTTGAGAAACGGCGCGGCAAGAAAGATTCCATAGTCAGCTTGGAACCACAAATGCGGATTAGCTTGCCAACGCGGCTGTGTGCCAGGGCGGTTTCCAACGACAGGTTATGCGTAATGGAAAGTTCGAGGTCGGGATGAAGATCGATGAAATCGGATGCATGTGCGAGTCATTCAATCCCGGAATGACTGTGCGACCCTTAACGTCAATGGCCGTCGTTGCGGGTCCGCGCAGCCTGAGTATCTCTCCATTGGTGCCGGATGCGGAGATCTTCCCATCGCTCACGGCAATCGCCCCGACTTGGGAGGGCATACCGTTTGTGGCGATCTTCACGTTGTGCAAAATAAGGTCCGTGGACACGACAGCCTCCTTGCCTGCCCATAAATGGGGTGGAAAATGGCGAAGGCGAACCTCACAAAGCGCCCTTGTCTTTTTCCCCACTCTCGGTGAACGAAGTGCTCTTCATGCTGATTGCATCTTCGGAGCGACGGGTTCACTCTTAGCTCGCTTTGATTTGATGAGATCGGCCGACGACGCTCCTTCGAGTGACAGTCCGTAGCCGACTTCCCGCACGATGCGCTCCTTCAAGGGCTGTATAAAGTGGACGCGTGTGTCCCGGCGCGTCACTTCTGGAGCTTTCAGGTACACCGCAGCCAACTCCCTCGCTCGGCTGAGCGCCTTGCCGTTTGGCACAACCTCGGCCACCACTCCCCATTCACGGGCGGTAGGTGCCGGCAGCGGTTGTGGGTTCAGCAGGAAGGCCTCCGCTCGTCCCGCTCCAGCGCGATAACTCCACGTGGTAAAGATTCCGTCACCGGGCACAACGCCCACGGCGTAATGCCCCACATCCTGGAATGTCGCCCCTTCGGCCGCCACAATTACATTGGCCAGCAACGCATAGTCAGAGTGAATATATGCGCGCCCTTCGATCGCCGCGATGACCGGCACACGAATGTTGGCTATATTCTCCAAAACCTGGGAGCCCTCGTCGTGAATCTGGCTCCAAACGCCGGGATCCGCTACGTCGCCGAAAGATCCCCAATCGACGTCAATGATGAAGTCCCCTGCTGCGCCAGTCAGGATCACAATCTTGTTCGCTCGGTCTTGCGCAATCCGGTGAAAAGCGTCGACAACCTCCGTATGATGGAGCGCGGAGAAAGTGCAAGGGCCGCCGTTGCTGTGGAATTCAACAACCAGCACCCCGTTGCCGTCTCGCGTCAGTTTCAGGCCACGATAGACACCGAAGTAGTCCGTGTTCAGTTGCATCATTTTTCTCCTCTGTCGCTTGCCGATTAGAAGCCAGGAACCGGGACGAAAGCCGAGCCACATTGTGTATTTAAATTTCGCGCCGTCGCTGGCCTTGCCGCAGCCCCTACTTCGCCCCATCCGTCTTCATCTGTGCTCTCTCACGTGCGACCCATTCACGGATGTAGGGCGGACAATTCTTGAACTCGATACCCTTCATTTCGCAGCGCGCCAAGAATTTCGCAGCTTGACCGTCCACGAGTAACACATGCTGGAGATCGACAACCACTGCCTTGTCTTCCTGCTCTAGCGCGGTTCTCACGGTGTCAACCTCCGGCTCCGTAATCTCACCGCTTATGCAGAGCGTCACGCCTTTATTTGTGAGTACACGATCAATTCTGCAAGTCATCGTTTTCCCTAGCAGCCATGCTTCTCGTCTGCTGGTCATGAGCGTGGTCCCGATCTCCGGAAAAGCAAAAGTCGGACCATTTGCAACATGAAGAAAATATTGGAGAAATTGCAGACGCAACTTCGCAGCTCTTTGGTGAAAAACGGGCAATTTGGTGATTTTGGTGAATCTGGCGATTCTGGAGATGAGTGTCAGCGGAACTTAAACTGGCGTTTGTTGATCCTCAAAACTCTGATTCTGTGATCGAGTGTGGATGGCGGGATTCCAAGTTTGGCTGCCGCCCCTGACGGACCGGAAACACGGCCTCTGCTCTCCGCCAGCGCTGCCTCGATGCTCTCTCTCTCTCTTGATGGCCCACACTCGGATACTGGCAAGGTTTCGGTCCGAGATGCGGGCGGAGCATTTTCTTTCGAAAGCCACAATCCATCTACCGAGAGAATCTCCCCACAACTGAGAATCATGGAGCGTTCAATCACATTCTGTAGCTCCCGAATGTTGCCGGGCCAATCGTAGGACCGCAGCAGGTCTAGGGTCTTCTTGTCAATCGAGTGGATGTTTTTGCCCGCTCGCTTAGCATAGCGTTGCACGAAATATTCCACCAACATTAGAATGTCGTCTCTCCGCTTTCGTAGTGGAGGTACCTCGATGGGAAACACGTTCAGCCGGTAGAACAAGTCATCGCGGAAGCTGCCTTTGGCTACCGATGCCTTCAAGTCCCGGTTCGTGGCGGCGATGACACGAACATCTACCTTAATGGACTGGTTACCTCCGACCCGCTCGAATTCCCTTTCTTGGAGCACTCTCAAGAGTGAGACTTGAATATCAGGCGGGAGTTCGCCCACTTCGTCCAGAAAAATGGTTCCGCCGTCGGCCAGTTCAAAACGCCCAAGCCGTCTCTGTATCGCTCCCGTGAAGGCCCCCTTCTCATGTCCAAATAGCTCCGAGGAAACCAGGGCCGGCGCGAGCGCCGCACAGTTCACACTAACGAACGCCCGTCCAGATCGCTGGGACCGTTTGTGTATAGCGCGGGCAATGAGTTCCTTCCCGGTGCCGGTCTCTCCCGTAATAAGAACCGTGGAATCGGTCGGAGCGACCCTGGCAATCCGTGAAAGAACCGCTCGCAGCGCGTCTGAGGTGCCGACGATCTCCTCGAACATCGACGCCCGATCGATCTCGTCACGTAGCGCAAGATTTTCTCGATAGAGTTCATCCTTCAGCCGTTTGATCTCGTCGAACGCACCTTTCAGTGCCTCCTCAGCATGCCTACGCTCCGTGATATCAACCACCGTCCCAAGAACTTGAAAAAGCTCCCCAGCCGGACTCAGTACCGGATGCCCATTACCGTGAGCAATTCTGACCGTTCCATCTGATTTCAGAATTCTGAATTCGGTACCGGAATCAACTTTCTCCAAGAAGGCCCTATCGGCTGCCAGCTTTACCTTCAGTCGATCTTCCGGATGAACGCGCCCGAGCCATTGGTCCCACATCGGGAGGCCTTGTTGTGGATCGAATCCGAACAGGCGGAACATTTCTTCCGACCAGTAAATCAACTGGCGCGTGATGCCATCCGTGGCATAACTGCCCGTAAGAGTCAGCCTTTGCGCTTCTGCCAAGTAGGCTTCACTGCGCTTGAGAGCCTGCTCTGCCGTTTTGCGCTCATCTATGTCAGTATTCGTCCCATACCATTTGACGATCTTTCCCGTCTCGTCAATAGAGGGAGTCGCGCGGAACAGAAACCAACGGTATACGCCGTCGAAACGTCGTAGTCTCCCTTCAATTTCGCCCGACTGGCCCGAAGTCATGAGCGCTCGCCAATAATTAACAAGAACGTTCAGATCATCCGGATGAACCGCAACTGTCCAGCCCCATCCCCTCGCTTCATCAATCGTGAGGCCGGCGTAAGCCAGCCAGCGTCCGTTGAAGAATTCGGCAGCACCATCTGGAGTAGCGGACCATGCCATCGACGGAATGGTCTCAATGACTTCGCTCAGCTCTCGCTCACTGCGCTCCAAGCGCTCGTTCTGTTGTTTCAATTCTCGTTGCGTGTCCTCCGCGCGCTTCAGATTGAGATTATTTTCTATCGCCAATGCGACCACACGACCAATCAGTCGCAAGAAGTTGATGTCATCACTGCTGTACACCGTTCCAGGCGCTCCGGACATGCCCAATGCACCGAGGCGGCGATGCGGCGTCGTTAGTGGAACGAAAACGAGCGGGCCTACCTTAAGCGCTTGAGCAGCAATCCCTGCTTTCAGGCGTGCCGGTACCCTTTCGTCGGCGCTCCAGTCTTGAATATGCAATGGCTCCTGCGTCGTATATGCCTGCCACGACGGCCGCTGTTCAACTGGTACATCAGCATACGCGCCCGCGAGGCTTTTCTCTCGCCCAACCACAGCCCAGTCGACTTCTGTGGAGCTCTCCTTATAAACAATGATGTAGAACTGTAGGAAGGCGAGGAATTCATGCAATTCGTCAGAAATGACCTTTGTCAGCTCCTCGGAATCTTGGCATGCAGAAAGAACTTCGCTGAGTCGAACGACAGCCTCATAACGTCGTTCATCGGTGCGCAGCGGAATACAAACATCTCGTGTCATATTGAGTTAAGAGGGTTACCGTCCTCTTACCGCGAGGAAGCCCCATCCCATCAGAAACCGTGTGCCATCGGTCAGGCAGAACAATGTGATAGCCAGCTTCGTGATCGATTTTCTGAGGCGCGCATCTCAAAAGGTCCCGGACTCGCTGCAAGTCTTCCCGATGGGTTCTGTTGAAGTCCGGTTCCAAACAGTTCTCGGCCGGTCGTCAGCTGAGCTGACGGTCCACTTCAGGCGAACTCGTCGCCGTGCCCAACCACATCTTATCACCGTTCGATTCAAGCGCTTCTTCTCAGAACGCCGCTTCGCCCTCATGGCAGTCCATGAACAATGGCGACCGTCGCATCGAGAGATCAACGCTATACGGGACGCGACCTCCGAAGAGTTGCAGATCGGAGAGACTTCACCACTGATCGTTTGCCTAGGAGAACGGCGCGTGGCTGCTATGCGGGTGCTCAAACTCTGTTCAGCTAATCCCGCCAGAAGGGAAGGACACTAGAGCTTGTCCATTTAATCGTGGCAGTCGGGCGATAGATCCCACACATTCGCCGCTCGCAAAGTCGAAGCCAACAACTTCGTCGCGGGCGGCGCAATAGAGGAGTGCATTGGTCGCAAAGCGTAGGCCGCGCGGTTTGCGGAACTCAGCCTTTCCTTGTGCAGAGAAAACTCGGACCAGGTGCCCGTCAGTTGGATCGTATTCCCGAACGGTAGTCACCGCTTCCAGCCCGCCGAATGGATGCTCGCTTGAGACAACGATGTTGCCGTTGGGCGCGATTGCGAGGTCGAGCGGACTCAGTTCGGGATCTGCGACCAGCCGAGAGGGCTGCGTAAATGTCGGTGGAGTGAAGGCCAATATCGCGTTATCGCCATCGCCCTTCGGACCGATTCCTGAGGCGAGGAACAACCGGCCATCGTGACCGAAAGCAAACCCGCGAGGAAAGGGTACAACCCTCGGCGGTAACAGATACTCTTTCGAACCATTGAGACTCGTCGCCAAGGCGATGATTGTGCGTTCGCTGCGCAGGCCGATGAAATACCGTCCATCCGGGCCGAAAACGCCACCGCCCGGATTTAGGCCCTCAATAAGGCCCGTGTCGCGAACGATGCGCCCATGCGGGGAGATTGCTAACACTCGATCGGTCCCACTGTTTAGAAACAGCAAGCCTTCGCTTGGATCGACGGCAAGGCCGCGCGGATCGGCAATGCGATCATCGCCAACAAAGGTTCCGCGCAGTCTACCTTCCAAAGTAAAGGCGAGCAGTGCGCCAAATCCGTTCCCATTGGCACCCGACGCTTGTAACGAGAAGGGGCATTGCAATAATCCTTAGAGTATCCCGAGCGCCCGGTTTTCAGTAAGGGCCTAGCACCGTTCCGCGCGCTGTTCTCGTCTCGGAGTTCCACTCGGCATTAGTCGTTGAATGTCTTGGCCATGGTATCTGAAACCACTTTGACCAACATAGTTGATGCTTTAAGCGTGCACGGCGGATGTTCTGGGCGCCGCTCTCTTAAGGGCCGGCCATGAGTCGGAGAACAGGGCATCTGCGCCAGACCTGTGGCAAAACTTGAGGGCTTCACGTGATTGGGAATCCGCCTTGAGCGAAAGCAGATTCCCCGATTTAATTGGAAATGTTAGCAGTTAGAAGAAGAGAAGGAATTGTTGGAGTCCAGTTCGGGCCCTAAGGCAGTCGTCCTGAAGGGCGTGCTTCTTGCGTGAAGTAATGGGAGTAGCGGCTTTTCGCCACAATTATCTCTGCTGCGCTCTTCCTAAGCAGCGCGTGTGAGATCAATTCGGAAAGCCACGCTCAGCAAATTCGGTACGTTGCAGGCCACCGCAAATAAACTTCTTCTGCACAAAGAACTTGGGCGCACCTCGCAACCATCCGAATTTGCGATCCCACGCGGCGAGTCAGAGTCAGGAGCGTCTGCCTTTTGAAGAACTGGTGGCGAGTTCATGACGCAGCAACCAATTGGAAGGCAAGGTCCCGGACCTGTTCTCGGATTCGGGCTTCGACACGAACGCGGTTCGCGGCCTCATTTTTGCCCAGATAGTTTCTTCGTAAGAGCGCCTGGTCGTCAGCTTCAGAAAAACGATCCGGGCAATCTTGTGAGCGGCGGCAGCGATGGCTTTCGGAGTCCCGGGGCTTCGAGCGGGTCGACGCGCCTTGCGCAATTCTCGGGTAAACACTGTATAGAGGTGGATAAATGCTTGGGTTAGAGTTGCTGCCTTCGGTTGGCGCTTGACGTTGGAAGGTCGTTGCGTCGTCCTGCCGATTTACGATCCCTTTAAGGCACTAGGGAGGACTAGCGATGGGGAAAAAGAGCAGTTTGCATCAGACAAATACCGCAGCCCATGATGAGCCTTGGTCCGGTCTATTGTCCAGCGCAGCACCGCGCGACCACATCGTGCAGCTTTATCAGGATCAGCAGTTTCTCAATCGGGCCGTCTGTCGCTTCGCGGCTGCGGCAATAGCGAACGGCGAGGGTGTCATTCTGGTCCCCACCGTTGCACACTGGGATGCTTTTCGGCCCCGCCTGGAAGCCGAAGGCATCGACGTAAAAGCTGCCGAGAACCGCGGACAATTAACCATCGTAGATGCGGACAACCTCCTGCCCACCTTCATGCGCGACGGAATGCCGGATTCGCCTGTATTTATGGGTTTGGCCGCGAACGTCGTTTCCGAAGCTCGCGGCGACGGCCGCTACCCGAAGGTGCGCTGGTGGGGTGAGATGGTCAACATTCTTTGGGAGCGAGGAGAGGTTAGCGCCAGTATGGCACTTGAAGATCAATTTGATAGGCTTGCGCATGAGCAGGATATTGCGATCTTCTGTTCGTTCTTGATGGATAATTTCGATGGAGACGTTCACACCCGTATGCTGCCGAGGCTCGGTGAGAACCACTCTCATCTGATTCCGGTAGAAGATTATGCTCGACTGGAACGAGCTGTATCCGACGCACTTCAGGAGACCGTGGGGCCGGACGAATCACGCGTCTTGGAAGAACGACTCCTCTCGCGCTTTGATGGTTCCTTTCAAATGCCACGTTCGCAGGCTCTGTTATTGGCGCTGCGTGAGACTCTGCCTCTGATAGCCGATGACGTGCTGCATCGGAGTCGCAGGTTATATCGTGCTGCTGATTAGAAGGAGTTTCTGTGCCCGATGCCGCCGCCGACTCGCTTGATGCTGTCGATCTTCCGATAGTTTTAATCAGCCGCGATCGCAAAATTGTCGCCATTAACCGGTCCGCTTCAACGGTGCTTCGCTTAACGGCCGCGGATGTAGGTAGTTCGATTGGCAACGCTCTTGCGCGAGTGAAGGATCTCGATAGAATCTGCGCGCGCGTGATCCGTGACGGAGCACCTCATCGAATCGAAAGCCGGGACGGCGACAGATGTTTTCTCGTTCGGATTGCCCCCTGCCGCGGAAACGACCGGCAGATTTCAGGAGCGGCGCTCGCATTCACGAATGTCACCGCTTTTCGCGCTAGTATCGATCAAGCGATCTACGAACGCGAATACACGAAGGCAATCCTCAACACGGTAATCGATCCACTGGTTGTTCTCGATACGAGTTTGCAGATACAGACAGCGAACCGTGCATTCTATGACCTGTTCGGGCTATCGCGGAATGAGATACATGGCGTTTCAGTTCGCACACTGGGTAACAGCGACTGGCAAACCTCGAAAGTGTGGGAATCGATAGAGACAGCTTTTTCCAGCGATGTTCAATCTCGTGCGGTCGAGATCGATTGTGTGTTCCCATCGATCGGTAACAGGACGATCATGCTCAACGCATGCCGGTTGACGCGAGACGGCAACGATCTAGTTCTCCTGACGTTGCACGATGTTACGGAACGGAAACAGGCGGAACGTGCAACGTCCCTTTTAGCTGCCATCGTTGGCTTTTCAGATGACGCCATCATCAGCAAGAAGCTCGATGGCACCATAACCAGTTGGAACAAGGGCGCTGAACGGCTCTTCGGATATGCGGCAGAGGAAGCAATCGGCCAGAACGTTACGCTCATCGTACCGTGGGAGCGACGTTCGGAACAAGAAGACATTCTCAGGCGTCTCGCACGCGGCGAGCGGGTCGATCATTTCGAAACCGTGCGCAGGAGGAAAGACGGCAGTATTTTAGACGTTTCGCTTACGATTTCGCCTATCCGCGATGTCGAGGGTAAAGTGATTGGAGCATCCGACGTAGCCCGTGACGTCACTGCGGAGAAACGCATTGAACGCGCGCTGCGGGAAAGCGAAGAACGCCTTCGGGCGATTGTTGAAACCACGCCGGAGTGCGTCAAGTTGGTTTCAGGAGAGGGCACTTTGTTGCACATGAATTCGCCCGGATTGCAGATGGTGGGCGCTGACTCCGCAGAGGAAGTAGTTGGCAAGAGTGTTTATGACTTGATCGCCCCCGAAGACCGGGACAGATTCAAGAATTTTAATGAGAGTGTCTGCAAAGGCGAGCCAGGCTCACTGGAATTTGAGATCGTAGGGCTGAAGGGCAAACGACGGCACATGGAAACGCACGCCGCGCCATTGCGTAATCCAGATGGGACAATCGTTCACCTTGCGGTTAGCAGGGACATTTCCGAACGAAGGCAAGCAGAAGAATTGCTGCGTGGGAGCGAAGAGCGCTTTCGGGCGCTCGTGACTGCGAGCTCGGATGTGGTTTATCGCATGAGTCCCGACTGGAGCGAGTTGCGCGCGCTCGATGGCAGGGGTTTCATAACGGATACAACCACGCCGAGAAAAGATTGGCTGAACGAATATATTCACCCCGAGGACCAGCCGCTCGTACTGAAGACCATACGGGAAGCGGTGGATACAAAGAGTGTGTTCCAGCTTGAGCATCGCGTTCGCCGAACAGATGGGACACTGGGCTGGACGTACTCCCGAGCGGTTCCCCTATTAGACGAAAAAGGCGAGATCGTCGAGTGGTTCGGTGCGGCAAGCGATGTGACTGCCCGGAAGGAGGCAGAGGAGAGCTATCGCAAGCTGGCTCAAACACTCGATGCGCAGGTGCGCGCTCGGACGCGAGAACTGGAGCAGCGCAACGCTGAGGTGCTCAGGCAGGCCGGGCAGGTTACAGAGCTTTCCCGACAGCTTTTGCACACTCAGGACGAAGAACGTCGGCATATCGCTCGCGAGTTACACGACAGCGCCGGCCAGACGCTAACGGTCCTAGGCATGAGCCTTGCACAACTTGTTCAGAAAGCCGGGCACAGTGCGCCCGAGCTCGCGACCGAAGCGGAGAATATCCGAGAGCTGATGCAACAACTGCATCATGAGATACGCACGACTTCCTATCTGTTGCATCCACCGCTGCTGGACGAGAACGGATTGGCCCCTGCGCTGAGTTGGTACGTCGATGGCCTTCGTGAACGCAGCGATATGGTGATTAGTCTTTTCGTTTCCGAAGAGATCGGAAGGCTCCCTGGCGATATGGAATTGGTAATTTTCCGCGTGGTGCAGGAGTGTTTGACAAATATTCACCGCCATTCTGGGAGTAAAACCGCTTCGATCAGGCTTACTCGCGATTCAGATGCAGTCGTCGCAGAAGTGCGGGATTCGGGAAGAGGCATTTCGGCTCAGAAATTGTCCGAACTTCAGCATGGCGGATCGGGTGTAGGGATAGGGGGAATGCGTGAACGGGTGCGTCAGCTCGGAGGAGAATTGAAGATCGATTCAGACGGTTCGGGCACACGCGTTTCCTTGACTATCCCTGCCGCGAAAACAGCCTTGCAACAAGAACCGGGCTCGATTCAGTCGCTGCAAGCGTCTATCTAGCCTGCGGACAGAGCTAATCCCTGCCCCTGCGGATTCTAGTTGCACAATGATAGGCATCTAGTTCGAAGACCCTCGGCGAGAGAGTACCCGTTAGCGACGCCCGGCAAAGGGTTAGATGGGTTTGCATCGTTTGTTAGAGGTGAGAGGCTCTTTCTGCCGAAGATGGGACGCCAGTCGAGAGTGTATCCGCTGCTTTCCGAAATTTGAACAAAACGCAGGGCCATTTAGGGTGCCATTCCGAGGCGCATACCTCAACACGCCTGCCTCTCGAACAGGCGCTCTGCCTTCTTGCCAAGCTGAAATGTCCATCCACATCTCAGTCGGCGAGGTCTTCTGCTACAAGCTGTGACCCAGCCATCTCTCGCCGCCTCAGTCACCGCAGTCGCCTTCGTCGACAATCCGGTTTTCACTCATTGGCACGAACTCGTCGCCGTCGGCGTTGGTCACAGCAACACTGATGATAGCACGTCGTCTCGGACAGAAACCGAGGTTGTTCCCGCACCCGCGGCAGGCAGAAAAACTGCGCTGGAACATAACGGCTCAGCGCGCTCGGCAGGCAACCAACCTCAGCAACCTCTGATCAGCCATGAATTTGGCCGGCGCCATACAACATTTAGGTTGACACGGCGCCAACGGTACATTACCTTGTGGTCCGTTTGCTGGTGACGCTGAAGTTTTGAGGCGCCTAGAGGGAACCCGGTGCGAATCCGGGACTGCCCCGCAGCGGTAAGCAGGATCGAAAGCTCAAGGATCACTGGCCTTCTTTAAGGCCGGGAAGATGGGCGAGTAGAAAAGGGCCGCAGATTCAAGCGACCGTGCCTGCAAGTCCGAAGACCTGCCAGCGACCATGCCAAACCCGGCATGAAGATTAAGCCAGCCTCCGAGGGAGAGGCGAGTGGCGGTTTCTTCCTTTTTGATTTCGGTAGGATTAACCGCCGATTTTTCGCGTCCGCCTTCAAGGCCAGGGAGTGTTCTATGGCCGCACCAGTAGCACAGGATTTCAGCCCTTTCCCCACCATTCCTCCGTCACAATTTGGTCCTCCTTCTAGCGACGAGCCGCGAAAGATTCAGGTGATTCGCCGGAACGGCTCTTTCTCACCGTTCGACGCGAGCAAGATTTCCGCGGCAATCACAAAGGCGTTCATCGCGGTCGAGGGTAGCGGAGCGGCGGCGTCGCGCCGAATTCACGAGATCGTTGAGGTCCTGACGCAGCACATCGTGGAGGCGCTCAGCAGACGGGCAGACCCGGCACGGGCGATCCATATCGAGGACATCCAAGATCAGGTCGAACTTTTCTTGATGCGGAGCGGTGAGCATAAGGTCGCTCGCGCGTATGTCCTGTACCGAGAGGAGCGCACGAAAGCGCGGTGCAGCCGAGAGGTCGAGGATCTATCCGACAGAGATCCTCAGTTCCACGTTCGGTATGACGATGGCCGCATCGAACCACTCAATGAGTCTCGCCTACAGCGTGATATTCAGGCGGCGTGCGAAGGGCTGGACGGCGTATCGACCGAGGCCGTAATGGCCGAAGTGCGCCGCAGTCTCTACGACGGCATGCTGGTGCGCGAACTGAGCTTGGCGCAGACGCTGGCCGCGCGTGCTCTCGTGGAGCAGGAGCCGAACTACAGCTTTGTCAGCGCCCGCCTGCTGCTTAACCAACTGCGTGAAGAAGCATTTCGGTTCGTAATCCCTGGAGCGTCCGCTTGTTCACGGGATCAGACCGACTTTCTCTATGCGGATTACTTCCCGGCGTTTATCCGCCGCGGGATCGATCTTCAACTCCTCGATGCCGAGCTTGGAGGATTCGATACCGCGCGTCTCTCAGCCGCGTTGAAGCCCGCACGCGATCGCGATTTCCAGCTTTTGGGCCTACAGACACTTTACGATCGATATTTCCTGCAAACTGGAGGTATCCGCTTCGAACTGCCCCAGGCGTTCTTCATGCGCGTGGCGATGGGACTGGCGCTCCGGGAGATTGACCGAGATGCGCGGGCCATCGAGTTCTACGATCTGCTGTCGTCGTTCGATTTCATGTGCTCGACGCCGACGCTATTCAATTCCGGCACGCCGCGCCCGCAGCTTTCGTCCTGCTTCCTAACGACGATTTCCGACGACCTCGATGGAATCTTCAAGGCCATCAAGGACAACGCCCTGCTTTCCAAATACGCCGGCGGCCTCGGCAATGATTGGAGCGGCGTGCGTGGGCTGGGCGCACACATTCGCGGAACCAACGGCCAATCGCAAGGAGTCGTCCCTTTCCTGAAAGTCGCCAACGACACGGCCATCGCTGTCAATCAGGGAGGCAAGCGCAAAGGCGCCGTGTGCGGCTATCTGGAAACATGGCACATCGATATCGAAGAGTTCCTGGACCTTCGCAAAAACACTGGAGACGACCGGCGACGTACCCATGACATGAACACAGCCAACTGGGTTCCGGATCTGTTTCTTGATCGCGTTGAAGCCAATGGCGAATGGACGCTGTTCTCACCAGACGAAGTCGCAGACCTTCACGACCTATACGGCGCCGCTTTTGCTGAACGATATGCGTTTTACGAAGCCAAGGCCCAGCGCGGCGAACTGAAAATTACACGCGTTGTGCGGGCGCAAGAGCTCTGGCGGAAGATACTGGCGATGCTGTTCGAAACCGGGCATCCATGGATCACTTTCAAGGACTCGTGCAATCTGCGGTCGCCGCAACAACATGTGGGCGTGGTCCATTCGTCGAATTTGTGCACGGAAATCACGCTGAATACAAATCAACGCGAAATTGCGGTCTGCAACCTCGGGTCGATCAATTTGGCGAACCACGTTACAAAGGAAGGTGTTGACGCTGCCCATCTGGAAAGAACGATCAAGACGGCGATGCGCATGCTGGATAACGTGATCGACATCAACATGTATACCGTTCCGGAGGCGCGAAATTCGAATTTGCGTCACCGTCCCGTGGGACTTGGAGTCATGGGCTATCAGGACGCGCTGTACACGCTGCGGATCCCATTCGCGTCCGACGCAGCCGTTCGTTTCGCGGACGAAAGCATGGAACTGGTTAGCTATCAGGCGATTGCGGCGTCCGTCGAGCTCGCAGCCGAACGCGGGCGGTATGCCACTTTTGAGGGCTCTCTTTGGAGTCGCGGCATATTGCCGATTGACTCGATCGAACTGTTGCAAAAGGACCGCAAGCACGTATTGAAGCTGGATCGTTCAGCGAAACTCGATTGGAGCGGCCTGCGAGAGCGGGTGAAAACGGTCGGAATGCGCAATTCCAACACAATGGCGATTGCGCCTACGGCGACAATCGCAAATATATGCGGTGTGACGCAGTCCATTGAGCCTACCTATCAGAACCTTTTCGTCAAATCAAACATGTCCGGCGACTTTACGGTGGTGAATCCGTTTCTGGTGCGCGACCTGAAGGCGCGCGGGCTGTGGGATCAGGTAATGGTCAGTGACCTCAAATACTTCGACGGTTCGCTGGGGACAATCGACCGGGTTCCTGAAGACCTGAAGGAGCTGTATGCGACTTCGTTCGAAATCGAGCCAACATGGCTTGTACAAGGGGCAGCTCGCCGGCAGAAGTGGATCGATCAGGCGCAGTCTTTGAATTTGTATATTGCACAACCGAGCGGCAAGAAACTCGACGCGCTCTATCGTGAAGCATGGCAGTCCGGATTGAAGACGACCTATTATTTGCGTTCGCGGAGTGCGACGCATGTGGAGAAATCGACGCTGAGAGGCACGGACGGCAAGCTCAATGCAGTGCCGATGGTCGCGACGGCGGCCAAGACCTGCGCGATCAACGATCCCAGTTGCGAATCGTGCCAGTAGAGCTCGCGCCCGGGATTCGGAGGAAAAGAAATGACCGATTGGAACAATGCGGCGGGAACGGCAGCGGCACACGCCGTTGATCTGGCCAAAGATGGGACGAACGGCCTAGGCGAAATCGCGCGTGGAGCGGCGCGTATTCGCGTCGACGATAAGGCAATGATCAACTGTCGCGCCGACGTGAATCAGTTGCTTCCGCTGAGGTATCGCTGGGCGTGGGAGAAATACCTCTCCGGCTGCAACAATCACTGGATGCCGTCGGAGGTCTCCATGCAGGCTGATATCGCCCTCTGGAAAAGCGCGAACGGGTTGACGGCCGACGAGCGCCGAGCTATAAAGCGCAACCTCGGCTTCTTCGCGGCCTCCGAATCGCTGGTGGCGAATAACATCGTGCTGGCAATTTATCGCCATCTTACGAATCCTGAATGCCGGCAGTATCTGCTGCGCCAGGCTTTTGAGGAGGCCGTACACACTCATACGTTCCAATACATCGTGGAAAGCCTGGCGCTCGATGAAGGAGAGCTATTCAATATGTATCGAGAAGTGCCCTCGATCTCGGATAAAGCCGCCTGGGCACTTTCCTACACACAGAACTTGAGCGATCCGTTGTTCCAGACTGGGACCCTTGCTGCGGACCAAGCCTTCCTGCGGGATCTTGTCGCGTTCTACGTCATCTTTGAGGGCATCTGGTTCTACACCGGCTTTGCGCAAATTCTCTCGCTCGGGCGACGAAACAAAATGGTTGGGGTCGCCGAACAGTATCAGTACATTCTGCGTGATGAATCGATCCACTTGAATTTCGGCATCGACGTGATTAATCAGATCAAGGTCGAAAATCCCGGCCTATGGACCACAGCCTTCCGGGAAGAGGTGAGGAGTATGCTGCGTTCAGCCGCCGAACTCGAAGCGGCCTACGGGCAGGATACGATGCCGAGGGGATTTCTCGGGTTGAACGCCAGTCTCTGTGAGCAGTACATACAC
>Ga0335075_10000702_pt1 | contig 57026 bp, 48 predicted proteins | sample Lox_Sample_24_FD_206723 | JGI IMG/M metagenome (GOLD analysis project Ga0335075, IMG submission 206723) | Soil microbial communities from Loxahatchee National Wildlife Refuge, Florida, United States - Lox_Sample_2.4 | ecosystem: Environmental > Terrestrial > Soil > Wetlands | place: USA...
TGTATTTCCAACAAAATTCCGCCTGCCCTTAATGCTTTTGCCCTTAGATATGCTCCAATTATCCAGAACACCTCGCTGAAATATGCTCATAAACCGCTAGACTCGAAACCGAGCTGGGAGACATGCGACTGTGAAAAAAACCTTTGACGTCTTGCTTCCGTTCCTAATGACACTTTTCCGCTCCGTAACATATGATGATCACCTCGGAAGGGGTATATCCTCCGCAAATTCTTTGCCCAAAAACGCCTGTCCATGCTTGCCAGCTGTTTGTCCTGCATGTGGCGAAGAACAGAGATATAATGGACAAAGTTATTAAAAAAATATATAAAAAAAGCTCGCTTTTTAATCCCTTAACCTCTCCAATTCCTCGTAGTCTGGAATAGGAGCTCCAGTATAATCCGAAACTTCTGTCCTCCCATACCCTGGAGGGCTTTCTGGCACATTCTCATAGAGTGGCGGCTGCTCCTCATCCCAGCTCACCCCCATGCCACTTCTCTCCGTGAGGTTGATATTAAAGTGCATCCGTAGGACCCTTGCTGCCCCAGTAGGCGTAGCGTGGGTTGGCCTTGTGATAGGCGCGACCTCTTCAGCTATGATCATCTCAATAACTAGAGCATGTGAGAGTTCTGTCCCGTCTCCCGCCTTCACATCGCACTGAGGATGCGAATCGGCGCGGACAGAAAAGGGAAACTCCATATCGATTGACCCATCAGGACCGGAGCTGTAGTCTACCTTCCATCCACTCTTCAGCTCTTGCGTATTCAGTGTCCTTGTCTCCTGATGTACAACACCTTTCTTCTCATCCGGACCAGCACCAGCTTTGGCGGCATGCTTTGGACAAGCCGGAGAGATGACTTTCTGCGTCTCCTCTATATGCCAATTCACCCTCTTAAGCTTCCAATGCGTCTGTGTCCGATTCTCGTGGTTGCGCTTTACGATGCCGTCTATGCGCATCGAGGCCTTGAATTCACCAATAGGGTGAATGACGGACGGAAGCTCGACATGTGCTGTCAAGTTTGTAGGAGGAAAGATGCGAATGGATTGGCGTGGGGCTTCGGAAGGTAAGACTGAACGTTTAACATCTAGTTCTCTAGTAAGAATTATAGGATCACCGGTTTGTGGTTTCAGCTGAGCTTTGAAGACGTAATCGATGGAGGAAAGGGCGCCATGCATGGTGGCAGGGAGGTGACCGGGGAAGAGAAAGCTGAACGGGTAGTCGTGTACGCCTATTTTGTTCAAGTCAGCTTGGAGTATGAGAATAGGATTCATCATATGGAGCATACCTTTTTGAAGTGTGGTCGATGCTGGTACGAATGTCCAGGTCGTCAGGTCGGTTGATTGATATGTGCACTCAGCGCAGTGTGGGTGGAAAGGTTTCTTCATTTTAACATCCACCACCAGCTTCATTCCAAAGGACTCAATGGCCATGTTCTCGTCAGAGATAGTCAAATGAAGTATGCCAGAGAGCAGGGCGCCTGAGCTACTAGATGGTTGGCCATAAAGCACCGTCGGCGGCGACTCCATTTCCATGTCCAATTTGGCTGGCACATGTTGCAAGATTGATTTTGAGGACGTTCTTGGTGAGTTTAGGTTTAAGGAATGCCGCTTGTTGCTCATGCTCGAATTGGTGTCTGCGGAACTTATAGATGACGATGATGAGATTATGCCGTCTTGACTGATTGTGCTTGTGCGTGTCAGTGTCGAAGGAAGAGCAGCCGCCTTCTTCTTTTTTTTTTCTGGGGCTGTCGAATCGAGGGAGTTGGTATGAGAGCGAAAGAGGGTAGCGACTTTATGTGGCATTTTGGGGAAGTCTAGCTCGCGTCGCAAGTCCGGGGAACGGCGACTGGTGGCCACTGACTCCGTTATGATGATATAACCAACTCTTTGAGACCCTGTAAAATCCTGAATTGACGACTGTGGTTCGTAGCAGGATTCTCAGTCAGACCTTTATACTTGAGATATCTCCTATGCTGGGTGAGCCAGTGTTTGACCTGCAGTAATCAAAGTTTATTAATATGGCCTTTTGTTTTCCTCTCCGCGAATTGCCTGATGGCGGGGCACGCCATTTCCTTATAAAATGGTCTCGAAGACATGGTTACCGCTCACACATCTGCCTCTTTCCGTACAAGTCCATTGTTGAAGCGCGACTCATTCGCCAGAAGCAGCATGACACAGGCATTCTTTGCGGTTCGATGTGTCACGAAATGGCAAAAAGAGCAGCCTTTCACCGTTGGTTGAGTGAAGAGGCTGGCGAGCCCGACGTCAGTCATCTGCCAAGAATGCGCCCTGTCAGCCAGTTTCGACCCCTGTAATTCTTACGTTTAACCTGCGAGGGGACCTGAATTTCTCCCATCACGGGTTCAAAACCATGAATAAAGCCGACATCAGCAACAGACCATTGTTGGAATGATGTTATGACATAATTGTTTACCTCTTCTGTCCTATTGCCACGTTCTGTGCCCTGATGAAACACCACTATTTCGTGTCAGCAGTCTGATGTAATGCACTTCGAATCTATGATCCTCTTCAGCACAGTGGTCTCCTGGAAAAGCCCGACATGATCTGAAGATCAGTATGCCTCTTCCTTCCTATGCTGGAATAGGGCTGAGGACGTCAGCCTTCATGTCATGATTGAGTTGTGCGGACGTCCCGAACGCGACAATGCCGAGCAAGAGAAACAATGTTTTGGAACCAGTAGCTGTGCGCAAACGCTTGCGCTGGCTATTGTCGGGCGAACAAAACAACGCTTTCAGGTACGGAGTATAGTAATGGCGCGTTGCGGTGAGGTCACGCTCCACTCGGTGCTGTGAAATGAAGCATCAGGTGCGCTGTTCTCACTCAGCTCTGCGCTGCCTTCAGTGGCCCGAGGTCGGTGGTCGAGGCTGAGTCGGAAAAGGCCAATAAGCATGCAAACTTTGCTTGTCGCCTCGACTTCTTTCCAGCTGCACATTTTGCCTTTCATCAACCGCATGTACCCAATCGAGAGGATTGATTTCGTAACGAGAACTGCTTTACCGTCACAGCCCGGGCGGCAACCCAATGTACCGTATGTTCCAGCCCGGCCTTGCTACCCCGCAAAATTTAACATGGAGGGGCGTGTAGCCTCACCATCCAGCAATCAATTTGAGCATCTCCTCGGCTGTCAGTTCCGCACTCGTACTTCGTACTCTACCACTGTAGCAAAACAATACAAAACCCCTTGAAATGCGTACGGCAGTTGCCCAGCGCCAGCCTTAAGTTAAATGAAAGATTTTAACGGTATTACCTAAGAGGATCCATATTCCGCCTCTGGACCCCCTTTTTTTCCCCAATAGTCCTCGACCCGCTGCCTGTAAGTATGCACGCTGTTTCTCTGACGTAGGTATTGCTCGATCGATCTTGATTTTTCCTCGGGCGCTCTCCCGGGACGGCTGCGATTGCACGAGATGCGGGAAGGCTGCCGATTGGAAGACAAGGCATCAAGGCCTGTATTTATTACTCGATCGTTTGCAGACTTTTCTCACCCAAGACTTAAGCACTTGCCGTACAACATCGGCTTTCGTATAAACTTCTCCAGTCTAGTGCCTGGCTAATTGCCCTTGCTCGTATTCCCTGGGAAATTTTCGAATGGGGCGACCATATCTGACTCTCCTGATGGCTCTAGAAGCACAACATGGCTCGACACTGCACGAGGTAATTCCATTCTGCGAATCTCATGCCGGAATATCTGCTTTCTGTGGGTATGGTCAGGCCACAATGCTACTTCGCTGATCGATATCAAGCAAAGGCTTTCCATAACCTGGCACATCGGCGAAGACTACGAAGACTTACGTCTCTCTTTCCCTTTGTTCATACTATTAGATATCAAACCCTCATGGCCTATCAACAGCGGTGTGCATTCTAACCTTTTGCACTACATTCTAGGGTTCACCAGCTGTGTTTAGTGATTGGTCTGCTCGCTCAGATTCCAGGCTACTGTTGTTGGATATATGTACGCTGCAGCAACTATCTTTGAAAGGAACATGGATATGGCTTTCCTTGCGCTGTAAGGACTCAAGATGCATACCTCTGAATGATAGGGTTATTTCTCGAATGTATCAACTCAACCCTGCCTCCTCTAACATCTATATTTTCAGTGCTTTAGAATTCTTCGGTCGTACCAATAGCAATTAGTATTCTTCATTAGCCAAAACGTGACTAAAACGTCATCCTCCGCTTTTCCGAGCGTCCCGGATTATGATTGGGCCCCGCCATGTCTTTCGATCTGTGTTCATATCTTGATATTACATGATATATTCACAGCTATTGATTCACTTCGAGCCACAGTAGCTCAGCCTTTCTCAGAGTCCATAGTATGGAGAAACCTGAACGAAGTGGACCCACATGCATGAGCTTCCATTAGCTCCCGTGTTCGAACGCGACTATAGAGCACCTTCACCTGTCTCAAAATGTTCTTGCTCCACCAACATTTACATATATTTCATAGCCTACTTCCACTCTATCGCCAAGAAATATAATTAAGAATTAGTACAGACAATCCAACAAAAATGCTCGAGCCAAGTCGCAAGCCTAGCAAATAAACGAATATGGCCCAAATGAATATTGTGACCGAGAAAAGGTCCATAAATGCTCTGGAGGGGTCTTTATATCCATCGAAGTACTGATCCCATGCGCCTGCAATCCAGTCCCACCTACGGCGTAATTTCTCTTCGAAAGTGAATGGCTGAAGTACGTGATCTAGGCCAACACCATCTCTATCCTGATCGAGAATGGTGAGTTTCCAGGCCCAACGAGGTCTCAGAGTTGCATTGGAGGTATAAGGGTCATTCCTCGTGATCCAGCTTCGCCACTTTTCTATGACATCCAACAGACGCTGTTCTTCGATCTCGTACCATTCCCCGTGGTTAGTGGGGATTCCGTTGAAACGGTGTTTTTTGCAACGAAACTTCCGTCTATATTCACGGAGCTCACACTGGACAAGATCCTCAACAAACCCGGCAAACTTGAGACTTCGCTGCTTCTTATCATCGATGTAAACTATGTTCAGGCCACAATCTTTCTGTACATCTACGCGAGCTGTTGGGTCATTCTCGCTTGTACCGACTTTAAAGTATCGATATGTTTGCGTAGATCCTGTTCCAGACTCTACACCATATGTATAGACGTAGATCCAACCCCTATCTCGCTTTTTTGGGGCCGGTTTATCTTTCTCTGATTTAGGGTTGATCGTTTGAATCAGTTTCGCTCGTATTTGACTATCAGTATGTTTATTGTCATGGTACCTGCAGAAAGCTGGGTATGGCTCTCTATTGGCAACAAGCGCTTCTGGTATGGCGTCAGCGGTCGATCGCGCAACGTTATGTTGGGTAAGTTCTGATATTGTCTCTCGTTCTGCGTCACCTCTGTCACTGAGCTCCGAATGTCCATTGGAGTTTGGTTCGTTATCATAAGGGATCAAACGTTCTGTATTGACTGCTAGGACAGTGTCGGAATCTGTCAGATAACTTGCTTCTGATTCGTTGTAGGACCCTGATCCTGAGTTGTGTTGGGGTATCTCTGATGACCTATCGTCTACCGAGGAAGACTTCGTATGGTTGGGACTTTCTTCATTTTCGATTTTATCCTTAACTTCTCCCTGCTGCACTAGCAAAGATAATCCATTGGGTCTCGAAGTACTCCTAACTCCACTTAAAAGGTTGGATTCAAGTCGCACTCGTGAGTCCTTTGGTGTAACATTAGGTTTACCTGGCTTTTCGACATCTGCAATGCTCGATTCTGCCAGTAAATTTGGTTGCCCGGCTTTCCTTCTCCCTTCCAATCCGGCACACTTGTTACTTTCTGCAGTGTGCGATGGGATTACGTTTGTTGGTTCCCGTTCCATACTTTTGTTCGATGTGTCAGCCAACTCTTTGGTGGCATTCGATGTTTCCGCTTTATTCGTTACTCTTGTTTCCACTCTGCCTGAAGCTGAAGACGGCCGACCCTTCTGCTCAGCGGCGAGCTTTTCAAGAGTCTTTGAACCTGCTCTTCTAGTTGTTGTTACTGCATCGCTTTTGTCCCTTAAGGACAATTTCTCGAGGTCCGATACGAGTTGAGAGTCATTCGTAAAGAACGAATCATCGGAGGATGATTTAGGCTTGGTGGGAGATGTAACAGTTGGTGCTGAACTAGAACGTTGTCTTCCTGTGGCTGGAGGCGTCGGTATGGTGAGAGTTGGTACAACTCGTGATTTTGGGAATAACCTCTTTCGTCTTTCTGCATCGGCCATAGGAGACTCAAATCCAGCAGGCTCCTGGTCATTATAGTCTGTTCTCTGAGGCGGAATCCTCCTTAAGTAGTCGACTGGCGACCGGTTGTCATTCGTTGAGATGGTGTCCTCTTTGGGTGATGTTGAATTCGAGTCATACGGTGGACTGGAGGCTGGAGTATCGAATACTTTGTTGCTCCTTATGGATGAGCCGGCGGGTGAAGGTGAGTCTACAGTTCCAATAGGCGGCCTATTGCTGTCTGAACAAAATAATTGGTAACCCGAGGAGGTTTGAGGGCCAGAAGGCGTCTCCAAATTAAGCACGTATTTCTCGTTGACCGCAATTCCGGGAGCGGGGGAATTTCTCCCAATCTTAGAATCTGAGTCGTTTTGAAGGGGATAAGATTTTCCTACATCAGGTACGACTTTCTTGCCCGCGGATCCGACAGATAGCTTATCTCTCCTTCTCGGGGAATCCGAATAGCGTCGATCAGCACCAGCTGGGCTGGAGGCAGCAGCGGCCGACTTGCTAGTAGACCTTGTACGCCTAGCGACACGAGAATCATCCATCATAAGGGACTTTATCGATTGAGTTACGCATCAGTGAAGCTGCCTGCGGCGTAGTATTTCTCTTATACCTTCCCTCCTCTCAACGGCAAGTACCAACCCCCTTCTCACCACACCCATCGTTGACCCCTTCCTCAACTCTGCATGCACTGCGCAACGCAGCCTATCCGCCCGTTTCACTACTTCCCAACCAGTACCCAATCAGCGTACTCCTCGCCGGCCCCCCTGCGATGTTGGCTGCTGCAAAATCTGGCGCAACCAACACTGGAAATCCTTAGCGAGCCAGCCATTCGCAAGTGCGACCTTGCGAAAGCCATCCCGTTTCCCCACCCGCTCTCTTGCATATCCACAGCCGCGCGACAGAAATAGATCTCACGACATGAGGTGATACAATTGGCGCTTGAGATAAACGGTTCGAGTACCATCACATGCTGTCCTGCGTTGTGGCTGTGACCAAAGGCACTGCAAGCGCAGGGCTTCGAGTCAGTTCTGGAAGGCTGATTGAAAAGCCCTAGGAGGGCTTTCACATGATAATAACGCACTTTTTTGCTTTTAGCCATGCATTGATCTCCATCGAGAAGGTTGCAGAATGTTGGCGTGCATGTCATCCTTGACATTTAAGATTGCATCGGACTCGCCGAGCTGGAATACGGAATTTTAAGACAGATCTTGTATCTCGTACAGCATGTACAGTTCTTCCATTCAGAACATCTTACGCCAATATATGCATCCGTACACTTCCCACCCACCGAACTAGCTTCTCCATTACACTCCCTAGAACCACGATAACAGACATATACATGATATTAAGATACAATTCAAATGGCGCAAATGACCTAAAAGCGCGAAGCAGCCCTCGCGCGATGAGGCACTTGCTTATCCCAACTATTCCAATTCTTATCTCTCCCCTCTTCGAAAGCGCTTCGTAATTTTGCGCCAAGGAGGACGGAGATATTCATTGGTTCTTCCATCAACTCTGCGTGCGCTTGGTAGGGTAGTACGTTCCGGGACTGCGTTGATCTTTTTCTGGGAGTTGCATTGCTTTCGGCGACCTTGCGGTGGTCACGGAGGATATCGCGGAGCTCCTTGTCGTCTGCAGTTATTTGCGCTTTTAAGAAGCTGATGTCGGATTTTGCTTCCAGAGCTTCCATAACAGGCTGCCTTGGAGTATACTCGATAAGGTCAAGATTTGGGGCATTGGGAGCGGTGATAGATGGGTCTAGCTGCGCCAAGCCACCCTTTTCAAGCAGCTGGGTTATGCCCAAAGACTCTCCGTGCGGGATTTTCTCGGGATGTGAGGGAGTAACGCAGTCCATGTCAACTTCCTTTCGCAATACATGATCAATGTCCACGGCAGAGAAGTATGCGCAGGCCTGTGGGAGATCGTCAATGCCCATCTGCTGCGAAAACATAGACCGAGTCCAGATATTAGACACTTGCAGAGCCATTGCAGCTTTGTATTTATCTACCTCCCGCACTAAATATCTGATCTCATCATGCACAGTAATCGCAAGGCGAGCGTCGATGTTGAAGCGGCGAATCAAATAGTCCATAGAAATGATTAGGAGATGAAGATAGTCAACACCAGAGGACTGGATAGCCCAGTTGATTCTTGAGGTCATGAAACCGCCCTTGTTGATGAACCTGCTCATCAATGCTTCTGTTATACCTGCCGCAAGAACGGGAGTCCGCGGCCGCTCTTGCTCAGCAAAATCCTCCAATTTATTGAAAACAAAACTTTCAGTCCCTCCCCTCCAAAATGATCGCTTATGGAGTGTTTTTCGAGTTGTCTTGGTCCCTTTAGTCTCCTTGTAGAGATTGGAAGCAACCTTGGTAGTTTCGGCTTCTGAAAGACCAGGGTTAAATTGCCTGAGCAGCGTAGCGGCAAACTTAAGGCCAGCCCCATATATTCGACCGTAATTGAAGACTTTTGCATCATTTCTGGTGATGCCTAAGATTGCGGCAGTTCTCGAATGCAAATCCGTTCCAGCCGCTTTTGTACCTTCTAGCGTCATGAATCCTAAGGCGTTCCCACCATGTAATTTAAATTGGGCATCTCCAACGAGACTCGCTATCCATAGTTCTTCAGAATCAACATCGGCACCAACAAAGCAGTAACCTGGCGGCGCTTTCACCATTGATTTTAGTTCAGATCCCACGCGGTTAGCTTTAGCGTTGCTAGCCGTCAACCAAGTATTTTCGACTGCTCTTCGAGTAATAGTGCCCATCGGTATTACTTGTGGAAGGATGTAGCCCGTCTCTTCGCGTTGCGCATGAGAGCCTTTTCCTGGGTTCAAATCGCCTTCGTATACAACCATTTGAGACATGATGCGATCTCTTGCACTGATCCAATAAGAGCATGATGCATTCATTTCCAAAGCTTCCTTCGCGTACGTGTATTCGGATGATAAGATTCCGTTTTCAAAGTAGACCATGTAGCCTTTTGCCATAGGGTTTGCGCACCTTGCGGATGGTCCATCCTTATGAGGCAACTTGAAATATACACTACCTCTGTCATCTCTTAGAGTTGCATCCTTTTCGTCGAATAAATTGCATTCCTGCATTTGCTTATCCTTGTACTTATGCACCTCGGCAAGAGGTACTCGAAAAGTCCAGCCATATTTGTCAGACCAAACCAGCGGATAGCCGTCCCACGCCAGCCGGAGGAGGAGCGGCGCGATACGAGTTCGTACTGTTAAACCAATGGAAGAATTGTTATTGGTGAAGAGATCCTTGTACCAAGCTGGCATTCCAGGCTTCTTCTGCCGCGCGGCAGGTCGTGGAGGGTCATTCTTCTTTTTACCTTTCACCATCTTGATTTCTTGTCCTGACCAGTCAAGTTGTCGTAACCATGGGTCACTGCTCCATTTCTCTTCGTCTTCCTTAATCTCCAGTGCTTTATCTGCGAGTGCAACAAGACGATCCTGCACAGCATCTGAAAGTCTGTGATACGTTGCCTCTGCATTGGCAATATAGGACTCCCAAGATTTGTCTACGGGTAAAATAACCGAAGACAGATGGCGCAATGCAGCAAAACTTACAGGATGCGGACAGACTTCGAGGAAGTTCGGAAAGACGATCTTATAGACACGGTGTGTGATTGCTACATCCGCAGCGCAGTAGTCGAGCAACTCGTCAAGTTTATCCCTGACACCGGCACGATCGAGCTCACCAAAATGTTCTCTCTGTGCCTTGTCGATCGTCACATCTAAATGGAATTTGGCCACGTCCCTCAAAGAATTGACTGAGCTCCTTCCCACCCACAATTCTTCCTCCTCATCAGTAAGAGATCGGTTACTAAGCAATGTTGCCAATTCAACATTATCTGTTTCTTCAGCAATCTTATCACGGAGTTCCCGATTCTTCTTGTGCTTCATCCATGTAGGTCGCTGCCTGGAACACATTCCATTGACAGCGACATGGAGAGACATCGTATCGAGGAAGAAGTTCTTTGATTGCTGTACAGAATACTCTTCCAAGATTCGAGCTCGATCATACCCAATGTTGTGGCCAACAATGATCCGGGATCGGCTGGGGTCTCCTAATGGAATCAAATGCTTGTCTGACTCGGATTCCCCTAGGAGCCATGGTGATAGCCAGGCATACCATGCAGAAGGACTAACTGCACAAGCCATCACCGCAAATGAACTCTCCTTCCACAAGACTTCTGTGTCGAAGCATAGCATTTCTTCTTGAGGGGTATCCACGGCCTCTGTCCTGCCATCGCTGTAATATTTCGTCCATCCGCTTCTATGAATCCATTTTCGTGGTTTAGGAGGAGCATTAGCCAATACAAATCGCTTGGCAAATGTAAGATGTGGTTCGCCAGCATCAATTCCCAGCTTGTAGAAGTGTTCATCCAGAGTGCGTCCCTGTAGTTTTGGCAGATCAAATGCAATTGGCTCTGTGTTGTCCTGATTCTTGCCTAAAAGATCATGACGCTTCAAGTGGTCTTTAGAAAGCTCGACTAGCTCTGCCGGTGGAGGTACCGGACTCTCGAGGAAGATTTGCGAGTGGATGTGACTGCTCAGTTGCTGAACCCCTATTTCATTGTAGCGAGCTCTCGATGGCTCTGCAACATGTCAGATACGAATGAACATAAATCGAATGGGGAAGAACCACTGACTAGCAAGAGACTTGATATCCTGAGCCCTCTCCAACTCAAGATTCGAGGGCTCTGTAGCGTAACTTCGCCATGATCGGGACGCCTTTGAGACGGGACTTGAGCGACGCACTCGAAGCTGTGCGAGCTTAATGAAGCTTGCGCATGATTTGCTCAGAGGTCCAGCTCGTATAGAAGAAATCATAGTATGTACGCCAAGGGTCTAGTCATGACATGATGAGAAGCATGTCAAAATCATCCCAGTTTTTGCCTGCTTATTCGCATTCGCATTCGCATAGGCAAACAAATGAACTTTTAAGAGTCATTTAATGCATAAACTATCTCGCTTGTGATAAGGCGGCGCTGGTGGGACACCGGACTAGCCGTGCCTCTCTATTTGCCTCAAACCTTAACATGGTGCAGTCCTGAAAGATACTTATGCCGCCACCTTCCTCCTACTGCTTCGTCTCTTCTAAATTGAAGGGATCTGGAATGCTTTCCAGGCTTTTTGTCTGAAGAAAGAGAAGAATAAGAATACCGCCAAGCCTTGGCCGCTCGAGAATGCAGTATGGCCTCCTCCGCCTACTCTGACCACCAACAGTACCATCCATTTTATCCGCTACCGTCAGTCACTACCACCAACAATCAGCATTCACGTCCAACTTCCGCCCAGTCTCCCTGGAGTGCGACGTCGCAGGGCTCGGTAGATCATCTCTCTCTTACTCTGCCTTCACTCTCTCCTCCATTTACTCCTGGCGACTTCGTAGAAGATCCTTCTCTTTACGACCCCCTGCAGTCGCCGTTCAGTTATTTGCTAGAGCCATCAAACACGATGCCGCGTTCACAACCACAGCACTCGCCTATTATTCCTCCGCGATCACGTCCTCAAGCAGACATCTACAGAAATTCCGACATTCCTGACCTCTTCCTCAACTTCGAAGAAGGTTCTCAGCCGCAATCTCCACAACCACCAATCACCCGTGCATCAAGCATAGTTGATCTTACCGAATCTCCGCCCATTAATATGGAAGCCCCCTCACGAAAACGGAAGCATACTAGCGAGGGAAGTCAAACACCTCTCAAGCGGCGGCGAGTGGCAACGCCTACCGGAGTTAATAAGGGCTCAAACAGCCAATCTATAGGGTCTGGCAATGCTGAGGTGGAGGAGCTTGACATGGTTGGAATAGACAATGACCGAAAGTTGGAAGAGTTCAGGAAGAAACAGCAAGCGGAGCTCATCAGTCAACAAAATCGAGAAAAGGCAAATAAGCCAGTGAAACTCACCGACTTTCAGTGCATCATTTGCCTTGACAGCCCAACAGACCTCACCGTTACACATTGTGGTAAGTTTTTCGGGCTTGTAGTGTTACGCTAGACTCTAACAACTCTAGGGCATCTATTTTGCTCTCTCTGTCTGCACGAGGCCTTACACGCTGGAACCCAAAAGAAGACTTGTCCTGTGTGCCGACAGCAGATAAATACAACGAAGAATAGGGAAGGGAAACCGCAAAAGAACGGTGTGTTCGTGCTCGAGATGAAGCTCATGACAGCGAGAAGGAAGGAAAAGCAGCCCCAGGCTGCTTGGAGATAATATAGGAGGCCTTCTAACGGACTGGACAGTACTCATTTTCCGGCGTAGCTTGTCTGGCGCAAAGGGAATGTGGGAAAGCATTTCATGGAAATGAATATGATACCATGTATAATTCTAGTCCTCATAGACTGCGGTGAGATTAATGCCGATGGCTCTGTTAATGGCGCATCGCTTCAACATGTCAAAATAGATATGGTTTCAGATACTAGATACTATGTGGACAGTTTTCATCTCGTTTAAAACCAATAGCAGAAAGGGATTTCTAATGGCCTTCTAATGGCCTCTAGCGACAGATTCTCCCCAAATGCACGCGATTTTACGATGACATCTTCTAGTAGAGATTGAAAAATCGTTGAGTGTTGTACAGCGCGACTTCCAGGCGTTCAAGCGACTAGGCGGCCCGTAGTGCCTGGCTTTTGTGTCTTGTTGAAGGCTTGTCCTAATAATAACACCTGTCAACTTCGGCTTTTAAAGAGTCGTAACACGGTGAAAGTCCATAAGTACTGTAAAGGTGTATAGGTTACTGATAGTTGGCCTGGACTTTCTTACAATGATCACTAAATTTGGGCTCTCTCCGTGAAGCCATAACGACATGACTCGAACTGATATAGTCGTCTTCTCTGGCGGCAGCGCAGCCAACAACCTAGTAGAGGTCTTTGGGAAGGTAGCTGATGCTAATAATTGCTCGTTGAGCTAGTGAGCATTTCCATATGTCTTATGCCTCTAAGTCTATGCTAATGCAGATAGTGTGATTCCAATCAGCGACAACGGGGGTTCAAGCAGCGAGCTCATAAGAGTCTTCGGTGGCCCAGGAATCGGCGATGTACGGAGTAGGTACCATCCTTCAAGTCATCGACTGGGGAAATCTAGCTATAGTTCTGAATAGTCCTCGGAAGCTTCAATTCGTTTCCAGATGTATATATGCGCAGTGCATATTATTTTGCTGACACGTATAAGGTCGACTTGTGCGACTGATTCCTGAAGATATTGGAGATATCGACGCTGAGAAATCGGCCATCAAGGCCTTCTTCAACCATCGTCTGGCAGCATCATCAGACATCGCCAGGCATGAGTGGCTGGATATTGTAGAGGCTCGTCACAGTCTATGGTCAGACATCTCATCCGAAAAGAGAGAATTGATTCGTTCATTCCTCAACACTATCAACCTAGAGATCGTGAAGAGAGCAAGACCTTCAAGCGTGTTCAACTTCCAATCCGCGAGTATAGGCAATCTTTTCCTTACTGGAGCCCGTCTGTTTACTGGGTCATTCGAAAGTGCTATCTATCTGCTCGGGTCCATCACCAGGGTCCCTAAAAATATCTCGGTCATCCCCGCAATCAACAGTAACTTTTCTCATCATATTTGCGCTGGACTCAAGGATGGGACGAGTATCGTCGGTCAAAATGCTATAAGTCACCCTAGTATCCCTACAACTATTCCGTCGGCTTCGGAGCCTCTGAAACCACATACCCATGTCCGGAGTTTTTCTAGTGACTTGCATGAGCACGATCGAGTTGAGGATGCCAACTTGCCTGGGTCGCTACCCTCGTTAAGAAAGCAAAATATAGCGTTCCAAAAAGACCATATCGAGGACCTACCATCTCGAATTGATAGAATCTGGTATATAAATCCTTACGGTCAAGAGATTCGTCCAGCTCCAAATCCCAAAGTCCTACAGAGTTTGAGAAATGCTCAGTGCATTATATACAGCATAGGATCGCTCTATACTAGTATTATACCTTGCCTTATATTGAAGGAGGTCGGAGAGGCACTTGCAAATCCGGGTATTCGAGTAAAGATTCTGATCCTCAACGGCAGCATAGACCGAGAAACTGGCCCTACATCGTCTCCTTTCGCGGCAAAGGACTTCATAGCTGCTATTGCGAAAGCTTGTGCATCTTCGAGGAATTTGGCTGATCATGCTCGTGAGAAGTACTGGAGGAATTATATTACACATGTCATACACTTAGAAGGCACAGGGGCACCAAAGGTGGATAAGGAGGAGCTAAAGGAGTTAGGTATTGAAGCCATTCGGATTTATGGCCGGAGAGGTTCCAGTGGGGGGATGGTGTATGATAGTATAGCCTTAACGCAAACATTAGAAGCGATTCTGGGAAGGAGAGAGCCAAAGTCTGAGCTGAGCAGGAGAAACACTTTGCAGAATTAGGACATGACTTGTGCTGGCAGAGTTCTTGTAATAGAAAACAAATAGCTTTTGAACAGGAAAGATGATGAATATAATTGCACTACTTAATCATGACTTGAGTAAAATTTTCACTGCTTCACTCCGTCAATGAAGACATCCACTTTCTCATTATAGAAACACAGCCGCCCAGTGATCAATATAGACTCGAGTGTTGGATACTTGTACCACCATATCGCATCCTTAACAACTTTACCGCTTTTCAGAGTCACGTCATAGTACCTATATTATTGCCGATTAATATTGTCTACCATACTTGCTTCAAAGTCATTTCAATTACTCACATTGCTTCTCCCTTGTAAGGGCAATAGCTTTTCGTCTCACTTGGACTCAATAGCTCCCAATTCACTGACGTCGGAGAGAGATAATATCGCGGTTGCAACATGGTTTCGTAGAGAAAGATATTCGAAGAGCTCTCAGCAACGACCTCGCCGTCAATTTCGATGCGGACTGTACGTGTGGATGGAATGCATTCTACGCGCTTGTAGGGGTCCTTTGGGTGCTGATAGATTTGCTCTTCTTCGACAAACCACGCGTCTAGATGTGTCAGTCGGGGGTAAGGGAATTGATTACAAGGTGAGTCCCTAGGCCTAATGTGGCGCAGAGGCTCAAGAGAAAGAGTGAAACTTACCAATGCTTTCGAAGTCCACTTTTACGAGCATAGAAAGAGACTCTGGTAAAGAGGAGAATATGATCACGCGGTCAGTGGATTTGCTTCCGACAACAAGTTTCGCGATCGTGGCTTTCTCTACATCATCTGGGCCTTCTAAGACTCCCTTGAGGAATGCCTTCCTTGGGATATAGAATTGGGGATCTAGTCCTGATATTAGCAAATGTCTCTCACGTGACAATAGATGACCAATTATACAATATTGATGTTCCCAAACGTAGACCGCTTCATTGGTGTCAAATATGAATTTTCCGTTGAAAAGTCCCCTTACACGCTTCCCCGTCTTTTCAGTCTTGTGAGGTCCTGCGCTTTCAAGTTTGGTGATGAGGTCTTGGAGACTACGATGGTTCAGTATATTGACATGCGGTAGGGACTTTGGGTTATACCTGGCCATTTTTGTTGTGTTAGAATTCTTTGCTGAATGCTAATATAAAATATGGAAATGAAGGATGGAAGAAACAGCTCTACACTCTTCTGTGCTGGCTTTTATAGACTCATGCTCATAATGTAGATGAGTGAGCACCATTACAAAGCGACAAAGGTTGTCGGCGTTCGGATGATGCTACCTTAAAGCAGCAACGCCTACATCAGGAGATATTCGCTAACACTACAGCGGATGGCCGACTGAGCATGTGCTGTAAAGATTCCATATCATAAGCAAGATCTAAGGTATAGTGTCTACTCGCGAATCTGATATGACTTCATATCTTCAAGTCAATGTATATGTTTAGTAATTTATACTGCAAATGAATTTAGCACGTATCTCCTGTATAATGTAGTGCATACACCCGGGAACACCAGCAGCTTCGCCTAGTAACATAACCTATTGCAATGATCACGCATAGGCCGCCCATCCTATGACAAGTCAGCTTTGATGACATTGGGGAAGGCCTTGTGCACTCACCTGAATAAAGTACAGCAAGATTTCTCTCATCGCTTGCTTGATTTATCAAATCGTAAACAGTCGCTGTGACACTCAATGTCTTAGATAACTTTTTCTTGACCACAGTCAAGGCTCGATCAGCTTCACTTGGCTCATTCACGACATCTTTCGTTTTTGCTCGGGCGCCTGTAGTTTCGCTAGCAGGATTAAGAGCAGGAGCAGCACTTTGAGCGTCTTGCAACTTTGCGAGACGGACCGGCGAGATCGACCAGCTGTAGAGGGGATCATAGCGAAGTACATCGAGAATGGTCACGATACTATAAGATTCTTTCCGTAAAGCCTCGAGTGTAAATTCACAGCATCGGCGATAGATACCCTCTGTCTTGGTAATACCCATTCCATCCACGATGTCTCGAGTCAGCCGGAATGGAACTAGCTCCGGCACCGGTAATACGCGCCCCATCTCAAAAGCCACTCCTAGATCGATATGGACGACCTCTCCTGTCTTTTCATCAAGGAGGATGTTGTGACCATGTCTGTCTCCCAATCCCAAGATATGTCCAAGTATTGATATAGCCGCAGTGCTTCTCGTGTAGGCCAACCTCTTTGCGAACCATTCGTCGGGGTCATAAAACTTTTCCATGAAGAAGTATCTCATAACAGGATGGAACTGGTCTGTGACATTGCGGTATGTCTTCACTCTGATTTCCATTTTTTGGGTTTGTACGTCGCCGATTTGCTTTCGGCACTGAGAGCCCTTCAAATCCTTCGGGTAATATCTCTCGTGGGCTGGCATTAAAAATTCGTGCAATGGTATAGTATTGGAGACGAATTCAATAATTCCCGCATTTGAGCTTAAAGGTAAGACTTTATAGGTCCGAATGCCAAGGTTACGCTGGCGGGTTGAGCTATTTGTCTTCAAAAGCTCGCTGACCTGGGCGAACACCTGTTCCATAATAGCGTCTTGTCTGAGATCATCATTACCACCTTTAACCTGCCGTATGTAAGTTATGAAAAATTCAATAGGAACAGATAATATTCACCAGTTGCTTGTACTTAGAGCCGTCAGTGGCTATGACAGTAATAATTTTGGGCGCACTGACTCCAGAAGCAATCGAAATCTGAGGTTCCAGTTTGTGCATAAAAGGAACTTTGGAATAGTCGAGGTCGGCGGCGATACCGACTTGCAGAGTTGGGGGTGGTATCTGGAATTTTGAGAGAATATTGTTCAGAAGACTGCCCGCTTGCGAGTCCTTCAGTTGAATTTTCTGCCCCGCTTTATACCTTGATTCATCTCTTTCGGCGGCTAGTTGACAGTAAACTGTGCTGGTTTTATTGATGGCGGTCCAAACTCTACTGCTCTTCGGATTATTCGCAATTTGTTGCGCGACTTTATTCGTAGCTGCTTGTCGAGACACTGCTGTTTCGTCCTTACTATTACTCTTGCTTCTGCAACCAGCCCAAATCTGATACATTCCATGATAGGGATGTTCCACGCATATTCTTAGGACTAGCGCAAACAGAACTTGTTGGAATCGGTCTTCATTTTCGAGCAGCCGTGATGTAAGTTGATTCATCAACGATGCGAATTTTCGCGAAGGCACGTTACTCAGATACTTGGATACGGAGTCCATGGCGATTTCTTCTTCTGAATGCTCCAGCCATAGAGCTGTGAATCGTAGGGCATCATTATTATGACCTTCTGACGCCGTCAAAGATAGAAGATAGTTTTCCAAGCTCTGCCGGAGAAGCTCGTCCTTACTCGCCGAAAGCCGGCGGTACTCTTCAGTGTCTAGTTGCAGCCACTGCTTTGCTTTGACCAAATGGCCGTGATACTTCGCTTTCTGTTCAGAGGATGTAGCAGCTTTGACCATCTTCCCAAGATCGTGAACTTCTGAAGCCTTCATTTCCTTCAGCTTTTTAAGTCGTGTGAGGTCTTCCAAGCCATCTGGATCTTGGAGTTGCTGATCACAAAAGACGGCGAATTCATGGAACACCTGTCCAGCCTCGCTACCATCTGCTTTGCCCTTCAGTTCCTTGAGTGCAGGCAGCAGATATTTCTCGATAATACGATCCGGTTTCTCAAGCCTAGCAACAGAAACTTGATAACCTATCTTTGCCAAGAGATCTGATTTACCAATTGGAATGGTCTGCTTTTTTAGGATAGAATTCTTTTCAAGCGCTTGAAGCATGCCTATTGAAGAGGCCATCTCTCCTTGCTCCCAAAGCGCATTCGCTGCTTCGAGTTGTGCTGCTGCTTCAATATTCAATCCAAGAGACTGACAAGGCTCGATTAGGCTCGTCAAATAGGTCGCGGACGTTAAAGATTCTTGAAGCTGACCATGAGCTCTGCTGAGACTCGACGATAACAGGGTTGTCTGCACTTCAACCAGACGACTATCTGAGGAATTGATATTCACTATACGACGCAGATGAGGCTGCTGGCTCAGACAGCTAAGTATTGTCTCTCTACATGACATTATATGACTAACATCCTCGAATCTGTATTCAATCAGTAGGTGCCATGTTTCTAGCGCAAGACTAGCTTGAACTTACTTCCCTGTTCTCATCCAATTCGATCGACCATGGAACCGAGCTAACATCTCCTCGAATTGCTCCGAGCTTGAAGCACTAAGTATTTCGTCTAGTTCTGTCAACGCTGCTAAGGTTTGCAGGGAAGCGTGAATACTGTTCGTTTTGGTGGCCGTTTGAACAAGGCTGGATAATGTGGATCTCAAGCCCTCTTCCACCGCTTTAACTATGGAACCTCGATTTTCAGAAAGATTGATAGCTTGAAAGGTCTTGTACATTGTAAAGGCTTCATTGTCATAGCTTGCTGGCATAGGAAGATCCCACTGCTCGAGTTTTCGGGCTGTTTGAAACATCCTTTTCATGGAATGTGAGTCCATGCTAATAGTCTGCTGAGATTGAAGGAGGGAATGGGATAACCCGTCAAGGCTGAGCATGCCCAATGCATTGACTAAAGCCTGTGCATCTGAAGTGGATGATTTCTCTTTTCTACGTAGATGAACATCATACTGTGCACCTCTAAATGCCAAGCTTTTCATGCCATCATTCTCGTACTCTAATCGCTCCAACACGGTAGCAAGGCTTGCGCTTTGCTGCAAGCCGTAGAATATATCGGGGTCATCGATGTGCTTGAAAATTTGGAGAAGAAGTTCCTGCGACTCTGTTGATTTGCTGGCTGAAGAACGCCTTGATGTTCGAGTAGACTCTGAGACAGAAATCTCGACGAAAAGTAATGCAGTCTTGAACATTCCACATTTAACTGCAGCTTCTGCAGCTTTGGTATAATCCACATCGAGCCAGTGCATACGATCTGCCGAAGAAGTCTCACCTGGCGAGGGTTGGGCGCGAAGATACAGCAGGGTATTCATTAAAAGTTTGACGTGAGATGCCTCCAAAACCTGTTCGCTCCCCAGCCACAAACGGAGAGATTTCGAGAGTTGACGTTTCACAGTCTGTGATTCGTCCCATTGTAGTGACAAGACGAGATGCACAATGAAAGGAAAAGCCTCTTCAGCAAAGCCCTCCGCGTCTCGTAGGAGGCACTGCAAGGCGTAAAGGATTGTTTCAGAAGGCACGGATTGTACCAGTGACATTGCAAGCATCCGAGGCCAATGAGGTTGAAGAATTGAATCTGCTCCAAAGGGGTCGATAGAGGCATTAAGTTGTAAAATCAAGATATCCGAAGCTGGTACATGATATGGTGTCCAATTAGAGGCTTCATACAGAGAATTCGATAGGCTTTCTCCGCAGATTGATGTTTCTGTAACATTAAGTGGTGCATCGGGGTTTGTTACAATGACTCTGAGGATTGCTTCGGCAAGTCCTGCTGTCTGAAAATTGTCACCTAGCGTCAAATCTTGAAGAAGTTGTAATAAACATGTCTTTGAGGACCTTTTGTTCGATGACGCACTCCCAAATTCCATGATATGTCTAAGAACAGACTCTTGTAGTAATTGCTGATGTATGTGGCCTGTTGCAGCAAAAGCCCGTCCAATTATCTTCGCGGCCCAGGCGAGAAATGAGCCACTTGTAGGGGCGTCCTGGCAGAAATTCCACACAGTTGGTGCGAAGGCAACGGCGCGGTCATCAGAGCCAAGCACGTCATTCCTGAAGGACGTAGGTTGCTTAAAGTTGCTATACAACAGCGAAAAGGCAAGGGTTCGCGATGGTTTGTTCAACAGGCGTCGGCCAGATCGCTCATCTTCGAGGAGCTCCAGCAGAAGCTCACTTTCAGCAGTCCCGCTATCGGCGTTACCCTCAGCTCGGAACGCATGTGCGGATTGTATGATCGATTGAAATGCTGCTTTAGATGACCCCTCAAGAAGAGTAGGGTTATACTTTGCTAAATAAGAACCAAGCCACGTGTGGAAAGATTGTGCCTTGGATATGGTTGATCGGTGTTGACTTTGTTGAGTGGTGCTTGTTGGACTAGACTCTAGGAAGGCTCTCAATGATGCCAAGATCGTGAGTGAAATGCCAGCCACGAAAGATGGAGACGTGGAGAGGTAAGGAGCACCTCGAGCAAGCAAGTACTGGGTAATTCCAATAGCATCATTTGCGCATTCGGAGTCGGTTATAAACGGCCTAACTGCCTGTAACAACATTTCTATAGGATAGCCTTCACGCGCAGTCGCTCCAGAAAGGGCAATTAAAACCCGAAGTTTGCGTAGGACTGCGCAAGCATGTAGCGAACCCAAAGCTGGATGAATGGAGTTTATAATGCGCCTTGCTATGAATACGACCATTGCCGGGCTATACAACTTACCGACCTCATACTCGGTTCGTCCGCAGAGATGCTCAATTTCACTAGTTAGATACCTGGCTTTGAAGGCAGGTTGTTGATTCGGTGGAAGTGAAACCTCAAAAGAGCTCATTGACTTGATGTGGTTCAGCGCCTCGGCTGCGTAATGAAGACCCGGATCTTTGTCAAAAGACTTTTCCACAATTTGCTCTTCTTGATCAATAAGGCTGAAAAATAGAGCAATGATGTCGGCAAATTGCCTATTGATAAGGTCAAAATATACCTCCTTGCCCAAACGCTTCCGGACGCGAGTTTCCCCAGTTACATATTTCTTCACATCGGCAGAGTGACGAAAACTGATATCGTGTGCGACGCTATAGGCAATGACCCTACTAAAGCAGAGTTGAAGCAGTTCTTCAACGGAGACTTCTAGTATACCGGCAACGTTAAGAACTCCATCATCTTGATCCCGCATAACCATCAGAGCCGTGATTTCTTCCCGATTGTCTTTGAAAAATTCTTGCAGAGATTTGTATCCGAAGATCTCAAATGGAAACTTTTCAATTGGCTCCAATCCTAGCCAGGTGTACAATAGTTGAGAAGCAAACAACTGGAACAGCTCCCGCGTGCTGCCTAGGCCCAAAGCTTTGGAGACATCGGCCAGGCAGCGCGTAGCATGTTTGATGGAGTCTGAAAGCCGTCCCGGAACTTCAAGAATGTAGTAGGTGCAGGGGCGAATCAAAGTTGACCATCTTGAGGCTAAGATTCCAAGGACTTTAAGTCGGAAAGCGATCCCCTCAGCCCATTCAGGGTCTAAAGGAAGACTCTGGAGAACATCGCCCAATATTTCATTGTGATGCTTCAATATGAACAGGCCAAAGAGATTGGGAAGCTTTTCTGCGACGAAGAACTTCACCGGAATTGGGCCTTTCTGAAGAATTTCGAAGAGACAAGTCCGCGCAGATGGTAATTGGCGTGATTCTCCGTAGGAGGGATGCACACGCATGAGCTCGCTGAATAAATTGGCTAGGCCCACCTGCACGTTTGGGGATGGTCGACGCTTCGGGAGTACCACGTCAATTAGCCATTCATACAGCTGTACTGCGTTCTCCACGATGTCTCCTTCTTCCGGATTGGTCCATATAGATACTAGACTAGTTAGTACATCTAAGCAAAGGCCGAGAGCCACTTCACAGCAGACGTATTCAGGGAGGCTTAAAATCTTTCCTACGTGCTCGAGCAACCTCGGAAAGTCTGTAGGTTGAATTGAAAGATCTGATTGAAGGATGTCGTGTATCATTTGTCTGCACAGAAGTGTTTCCGTTGGACTTAGGCCAATCACATATTGCACAAATTCTGGCGGAATTCCGTCGGGAGCTTTACTCATTTTGCTGCTAGTTGACACAAGTACTAGCCGCGCCATTGCCGTAGAGTAAAAAGCTGCAGGGCTCGAAGCCATGGAAAGGTCTCGCCGACCTACTCTCTCGCTGGATTCAGACTCTCTAGGCCGACTTCTCTGGGTATCGAACATGTCGTCCACGTCCATTGGGTCATCGGCTCTAATTATGGCAACGTCTTCAAAACCTGACTGTCGAAGCCTCAGACAATCTGCTAACTCATTAAAGAATCGGTGCAACTTCGAATTGTGTTCCGATAGATGCGCTAGCTCAGCAGAGTTGCTTTCAGGCAAATATGGCTGCACTGCCTGAAGCACGGACTCAACAAGGCTTTGGGTCTCTACCCCCACATGGATTTGAGCAAGCGTAAAATTCGTCAAACTTGTCAGAATTTCCAGAAGCTGTGCTTGGAGTTGCTGCAGGTTAATGTCTGTTATCAATGAGAGAAGGAGGCATCCTAAAACACATGCAGATGCTGTCGACCTTAATGTGTCCGTTGAAACTCGAAGAGACTCTTCTGTGATGTGAGATTCCCAGTCTTCCATCAGCGACTGGAATTTAGGCACAAAAAGCTCTAGGATTAGTCTTCTCGTTGAAAGTCCGTGGGCTGAGCCATCGGAAAGACGGTCAGACTCATGAATACGTGCTTCGCCAACGCAGTTCAGACATCTTGTTTCTTTCGTCGCAGAACTGTCTAAAAGCAGTAGATACCGGATCATACCTTCGTGACGTACTGTCTGTGTCCAAGCTTGTCCAATGACACCGCTTGGGACTTGCTTCCTGGATGGAAGCCGAAATACCGGTAGGCCCAGGCCTGTTCGAAGGAGGTTGAGGATATCGATAGGATGCACATCAACTGCACACCGCGCTGCGAATGACTTTTCAGCTATACTCAGGAGTAAGCAAATCATCGCTACAAGGGTTTTAAGAGTGGTCTACCAGGATTCCATCTTGCTGAAATCCATCGAGTTATGTGATGGCATACGACTGAGCTGCCTCCGGGAACCTCCATATTTCGGATATGCAGGACGTGTGTCATTAAGGATAGGCTAGAATCGCTAAGTATTGCTGGTGCATTTATGTCAGTAGCGGTGACCATGGCATCTACGTCCTCAGCGATATTCTGGTACGAGACAAGCCCATTAGCCATCATAGAGTGAAGCAGATAACAGGCGGCTCGACAAGTGATAGGATTGGTGCTTAATTTTGCGGTTGTATGCCAGAGCTGAGCCCATTCAAACGAACAAGAACCATTACGTGCAACATCCTGGTTTGTACAACTGGAAATTTCCTGTCAGTAACGACCTAGCGAAGCTTGTGAACTGATTACCTCGCGATACAAAGCATAGCCCAAGAACCAACTCCGTGGCGCCTGTCCACAATGTAGAGCGCAAGACGCTCAAGCACTTCATCTAAATCCTGTTGTGGGAGCTTCGAGCCCGGAAGAAGAAACAATAGAGTTTGCAAAGCCACCACACTCTCCTCAAGATCTTGTGAAGTGATACGTTCTAACAACCCATCGAATCGCCGTGCTATTCGTCTCCGCTTTCGAGGGTGCTTTGATGAATCAATCTCGCCATCATTATCGCCAGCGTGAGAAAGTAGGGCCTTCTCATTGACGTGTAATAGTCCGTCAAGGATGGAGAGCGCGGCTAGGATCGCCCAATTCCGTTCAGCTCCTTGAGATGCATGGGTTCTAAGTCGTAGCATGCCAATTGGGATAGATGTCTTTTCTGTACTCTCGCCAATTAAAGTCGACATATCAAGGTCATCTAGTTGTAATTGATCGCGGTGCTTCGTATATTCCATCCTCAGAGCCGCCTCAAGGTCTTCCAATTTATGCTCGAAACTTTCACCATGAGTGGCGACACGCTCCATATGCAGGCGTAGCAACAAAATGGTGATTAACATCTCATCCTTGATTGAATTAAGCATCCCGTCCTTTGGCAAAATTTTGGACGACCAAAGATGGCTAATAATAGGAACAAGGCGTAGAGCAAGGGCTTGCGAAAGAGAAGTCTTATCTGTACTTGTGGCGGAAAGCATATGATTAATTGCGGAGAAAGCAACGCGGTGAATGGGGCTCACAAAGGAACCGTGAGACTCCAGAAAATGCATTATTCCGTGCAGTATGTCGTCGGCTCGTTCGAGAATAGGGGCATTGGATGCAGATATCAAGTATAGCAAACACTGCAATAGCTCCTCGGAGTTCCTCCTCGTTACAGAGTTTGGCGAATTACCGTCACTCAGCCTTACCGACAACTTTGTACTGGAGTTTTGAGCTGAGAATGAGGTAGCGGCTATGACACTTGGGAAAGTCCGAGACGAGGGGATCGTCTCTCCAGCGGAGTCGCTGCTGTATTGTTCAATACCTTGAAGACAATAGTCGACCGTGGATAGCCAGTCAGCTTCCTCGAGGTGCTCAATATGAGCGTCATGCTCGAGAACAGAGCTCAAAACCTTAAGATAAAACTTGCTGAGCGACGCGAAATTCTCGCGATCATCAACAGGTAAGAGCTGGGTAACATGCTCGATGACTGCCTTGACTGTCTTCGGCTTCAACTTTTCAGCGCCGGCTCTGATCGTCACACGAAGTACATCGGAACAGGAATTGAGGACCTGCTCAGCCTTTGTCTTTGGGCCTGAATTTTTCGCTGCGAGATAAGCTTGCTTCTCTACACGAGCAACTTTGAAAAGGGCTTCGAATATGCTGTGATATGCGCCATCCTTAAGGGCATCTCTATTTACAGTCAGGATATGATCTGGTGTTCATTAGAAGTAGGAATACTTTCAGATTTTGCGATTTGTGATTATGCTGGAAGATTTTCTTAAGATCTGGGATGAGTAAGTAACTAATTGTGGATTGGCTATGTGCGACGTACTGTTGACGCCCTCTGTCCGAGACTTCTGAGTATTACTGCCTATGGTATCTAAAGAATTCTAAGCGGGGTTTGAGGAGGTTGACTAAGTGTACGTACCTAAAGCATCTTGGATTGTGACATTTTGAAGCGTAACATCTTTCTTGCTCGGTCCCATAGCGGGCACAAGTCAAAGAACACTCTGAGGCTCAAAAGAAAGACGTTATGGTGATCGGACGGGATGCCTTGTATGGGTGTTAACATTGCGGGTCAGTCATGTGAGCACCGATCCAGAGGCAGAATTAGGTGGAGTATTCTGCGAGGCATCAGAACCGCAGCCTTGTAGATGTCACACCAAAATTTTTGTACAAATACCTAGATGTTGAGGTCACGTACAAAATTGCGGAAACGACGAAAATAGTGTTTCATTCACTCCACAAAAAAGCTTAGCGCACAGCATGCAGTAGGCACCCTGCAAGGGCAGAAATTATTCCGTCGCGTGTTACTCGCCGCGCCAAACTCCAACTACCTTCCATGACAAAGACCAAATGCTTCAGCAGGCAGACCGGCTGCAAGTCGTCTAGGACGTCTGCTGCAGCTATACTATCTGACATCTCCTTGCACTAGAGGCTCCTAGGGTCAAGAATATGTCTGAATTGGGTGGCCTCGAAAGGCTTGAAAGCCTACACAGAGATCTCCTCTCTCTTACACAGTTCCGCCTATCCAATGTTGAGAGACTATGGGTCCAGCTGGAGGCTCATATTGGGGAGTTTAGGCACCTGCTAGAGAAAGCGCCTCGCAATGAACAAAGCAGGAAAAGATTAACGACAGGTACGGGTGTGCCAGATGGAATTCATATGAGCTCGGAGCTGACAGGAAACGATATAGGAAAGTTACCGGTTCAAGATGAGGAATATGCGATTAATGAGGACTTCCAACAAAACGCGCTGCAGCTTGCAGATGCTCTGGACCTTGACGAAATAGAATCGGCCAGAATCGTGTTAGAGGCCCTAGCTGATGCAGAGGTTCTTGGCAGATCACTTCTGGAAAGTTCAATAATTCGATTTCATCAGACGCGAAAATATTTGCTAGATTCTTTTCGGCTTGTATTGCACGGATCAGTTGACCCGAATACACCAGAGCCCATCAGAGATACTTTGCAAGACGTGGTCAGCCGAGTTGTACAACCGCAGGAATCCTCTGGAGATGGGCCGAGTTTCATTATGAAATGCCTTCAAAAAATGGGAGAGATGAAGTCCATGCTTCAGGGCCTTACGGATAGGCTGAACGGTGCATCTGTATTAGGACAGGCTCAGAGGTCGGAATTTCATGAGACAATTGAGTACCAACGTGCGAGCCTTGTACAGCAGCACGAGTCTCTTGGTACCATCGTGCACTTTATCGTTAAAGCAAATTATGCTGCGCCGAAAGACTTCGAGCAAATACTCGACGTCTTAAAGCGGGCTGACAAATACGACAACTTCTTGGGTATGTTCTTTTTGTCTCAGCTCTCTGGGTTCGCCCCTAGGTCACCCTGGAGAACTTTTGAATTAACCATTATGGCAGTACATCTAGTCCCGGCGCTTTCATCATTCATATTTGCGTTTGGCGCTCCAGAAGGGTTTTCAACCCTGAGAGAAGCTCGCAACTGGAATGGAAAGATAGTTGGCCATAAGGACCAAAACCCTTGGGCTTTGCATTATGTTCATGCAGCTGTATCTGCATGGTGGCTTGCAGAATATAGTGGCTGGTACATGGACAATCAGACAGGCTCTCCACTTACCGGTGTAAACCTAGATGAAGGTCTGTTCATTTCAATTCAATTCAACTTCCCCTTTCAATTCGTTATTCATTCTGTGCAACCTGCTAACCTCGCGCAACAGAAAGCAGAACAAGAACCAAGCAATTCACAGATGCCCTCAAAGATGGCGCCTTCGACTTCATGCTCTCCCTTTCAGCCGATGTGAAATCTGCCGAATGGTTAGATCCCGCGAGGCATGGTCTTCGGCAGTGGTTGCAGCGCAATTCTCCAGCCATTTTGCCTGACTCGGTACCTTTTTCAAATTACTTCCAGGTAATAATGATGGAGCAGCTGGAATCGTTCATTGATGCATTTATCACGCACATGCCCGATGTGCTGCGAAAGCTGAGGGTCGAAGAGGATGAGCAGCGTCAGCTTAGCCTTACACATGACCATGACCTAGATCTTGAACGATTTCTTGTTATCATATCTTTCGCTTTTGAGGGGAGGCCTGACGCAGCACAGGCTTTTTGGTCTGATTCTGATAGCAATCTAGTCGGTTTCTTACACTGGGCTTCAAGGCGGACAACAACACCACTCTTAAGCGCCTTTTGTGAGATGCTTCAAGCACTCGCCGAAGATGAAGCCTGTGCCACTAAGGCTCACGAGTTCCTTCTGGGAGAAGCAACGTCATCATCTGGGAAAATAATGCGGAGTCATTCCTTGACGTGGGATAGGATCTTTAGGGAACTCACCTTTTACTCCTCAAATATTCGAGATCGACCAACCCCTCCTAAATCAACCTTCTATCGTAGCGGAAAGCAAAGCCATGATCAGGCGGAAGCCGAACCGGAGTCAGCCATGATGTTGGAAAGCTATCTGCGCTTAATGACACGTTTGTGTACTGAGAGTACAGTTGCAAGAGCCTTCCTCTTCGAACATCCTACTTTTAGTCTAACGGATCTACTTTATCAGCTTTCCAGCAGTGAGAATGTGCCTTCTCGTCTTCGGGCATGTGCATTTACTACCTTGCGGTCGCTTTTGACTCATAAAACAAAGGACAGGAGCGACTTTATTTGGAAGTCTCTTGACGCGTGGGTCTCTGGTAGCTACTCACAAGCAGCGCTTGTTCCCAGGAGCTCCACGATGCTCCCTGCCTCTGGTGGGATCGTGGATGGCATTCTGCGAAGAATATTCTCTGGTTACGAAGAGTGTAACGCATTCATTCAGCTACTGTATGCACTTGTAGTGCCTTTCGAAGACGATGGAGGCTTGAACGACAGTCTTCCATTCCCAGAGCTTCTAGGGTCTTCAAGCCGTATGCCAGGTATCGATCCTTACGTTGATTTCGTCGTACAAGTTTTTCAGGCCAAGCCAGCCGACGCAAATGACCCTATTCAGCTACGACTTCTTAGCCTCATATGTCTACAATTCATTGCAACTTGTTTGAGTACCTTCAACGAAGACTTGATAATATTTGCAAATCAATCCAGTATTGCGATTGACAACGCTATTAGGACCTCTGATCTTGCGAGCTATGTGCGCTTGCATCCCTTTTCAAGAATGATGGAATGGATCTTCAATGATGGAGTTATGACTGCATTATTTGGAGCACTTCATCAAGATGTAGCAGAAGTAGGCAACGCAGCGCCAGATTCGCCTTTGGTGTTGTGTCTCCTGCACGCTATCGGGGTTGTTACTCTTGTTATGGAATTGCAAGCAACATACCTGGACATCGTAAAGCCCATCATAAAGTTGCAGCCAAATCATCGACGAAACCCCGTCTCCAACGCTGCGTTCGTCTCGTTCGAGGACGGGGTACTCAACAACCTGTCTGTGATTACAGACCTCGGGCTTTATTGCGGCGCTGGGCATGCAACATTGACTGTTGCTTCCTTGAAGCTTTTGGAGATACTGTCAACATCTCCGAAACTTGTTGGGCCACCAACTTCTGGCATTGGCAGATATTCTGGCCGTAACAAAGTCATCGTAGCCTTGGAGTCCAATAATGACTCAGATCGCATTGCGCGTTCGCTGGCCAATGAACTTCTGTCTAATCTTGAATTGGATGAAGGCCCGGAATCGGATACGTATCTGATTAAGACCCATATTTTAGACTTTCTTAATGCTTGCCTCGAGGCTGTCCCTGCTAGTCCGAGTATTGCGCATTTGCTGCTTGGCTTCCAATGTAAATCTGATAGCATTGAAATCAGCCATGATGGGCCGTACTCCAAAGGCGTGTCTCTCTTCCACTCAATCCTGAGCATTGTCATTGAGTATCCAGTGGCCGACCAAACTAGTGGAATGCTATCCTGGCTGATAGCTCTCAAATGTAAAGCATTCCAGATATTGAAGACTCTTTGGCAGTCTTCCTTATCCTCAGATTTGGTAATGGCAGAGCTACGAGGCAACGATTTTCTGATTAACATGGTCGGCAAAGAGATTGTCTTGGGCACCACGACATTATGGGATGGACGTCTTGTAGATGATGACCAATTTCTACTGTCATCTTCGTCAGCAGGCTTTTTGGACTTCATCAGGCATCGCGCAAGTTTGTTTCAGTATGCAGCTCAGGAAATCCGACAGGTCGCTCAAAAGCACGCTCCAGCAGCCAAAGAACAAGCCATTATGGCGATGCAAGGGTCCTCTCTATCTAGCGAGGGCCAGCAAGTCGAGACTCCCACCATTTTTGATCTTTTTGATTTTATGGAGCTAGAAATCCGGATAACTGATAAACCACCTGGGCTACAATACTTCAGGGATATTGATTTAAGCGTTTGCTTAGAGACCTTGAGGGATTGCCCACCCACGTACAATGCAAGAAAGATCCAGGAGCTAATACAGTTGCGGCACAATGAAATGCGAAATATCGGTCAACTACCGGGTTCAAAGGAAGTGATTGCTTTTGAAAAAGAAGCCCAAGCACTTATAGTCTCCGCTGAAGTAGAAAATCAATCACGGCGATTGGCAGCGTCTCGTCTCAAGGCACTAGAAGCCTGGGTTCAAGTGATGCTTATGATCATTGAGACCGGCGGTCTTGCAGGAGAAAAGAAAATGTCGTTCGTGCTTCAGTCCCTGCAAGTTTTACTACCAAAATTCGAAACATATTGCATTGAATCACTAGACGAGGCTCTCATGCTGGCAAGCCTCGCCAAATTCTTACTATTTAGCATCAGCTTCAGCTCGCAGTCATTTCAAAAGGATGATATGGGCGATTTAGCTAGTGACAGGCTTTTCCAGCTTTTCCGTACGTGCTTAAAGGCAATTCCTTCCCCAATTGCCAACCCCTCTCTGAAAGAGATGTTGTATGGCATTTGCTATCGGTACCTTACCGGCATGTCAGATGTCGCGAGAGACTCTGCTATCATGCGGAAGCATAGCACGTTTACGATCAAGGCTGCAGGCGAGCGTCTGATGGATGTGATCTGCGACGATGCCTATGCCGGGGAACAAACCTGTAGGATATCGGCGTTATTGTTCCTGTGTGAATTGGTTTTCTTGGCAAAGCAAGAAGACTCGAAATACATCATTGACGCTCTGGTCCGATTGAATTTTATTGACCTCGTGGTGGACTCTATTCAGAATCTTTTAGCAGAGCTCCGCGAGAGCAAAGCGGAGGGTATGTATGATACTCTATCCCTCAACTATCTTACTTATCTCTTGCAGATCTTGAATTGCAGGTCGCATACTGTCAAGCTAAGCTTGCTCTCCTGCTTCAGATTTCACAGACTCGATTCGGTGCCACTGCTATTATAAATGCAGGACTCTTTCAATCAGTCAAGGCTTCCCGATTATTCTCAATCGACCCAGATTTGGGTGCCGGTAAGAAAATTCAAGAATCTGATGAACATTTGACTTACCAAGGCAGGTATCGCTAGCTCAAAAGCTGTGAAGACACATTTTACATTGCTCTTGGCAGTCATGCAAGTCATCAACGCTGCTGTAGTAAGCAGAGGTGAACAGAATGAGCAGACTCTGACACTTGGGCGGAGGTTTTTAGCGGAGAATCGTCTTTCTGTTATGACTGTCTTTAAGAGATCCATGAATATTGGAGTCAATGGAGCTATTTCTTCTGATGGACTCATCGATGACTTAGCGGAATCCTACATGCTTCTTATTACTCTTACAGGCTTCATTAATGTGAGTGGCACCCAGGAAAATGGCAAATCAAATCTTGTTCTAACGATTGAACTAGTTCGAGGATCAAGGCGTTTCAAGGCCACCTTCCATGGCATTTACATAGAAACAAAGAGCTTAACTCTACTAGAGTTGTTAGACATCAAAAGTATAGCATAAATAGAGTAATGAAACCATAATGAAAGCCGAAATCCAGGAACAGTTTCTGAATTGCATGACGAGATGATCATGTGCAACCATAGTCACACGGAGTTTAAAGTCTTATCGCCACGCGCTCCTTTGCCGCGGGTCTAACGCGGAACATTCCCACGCGAATATACGTTTATGTCATCAATAACCAAATCCAATGCGACATTTGAACTGTTTATGAGTTTCTAACCCTTCTACCTATCTCAAAAATACGATAGCGTCCTTGCATGGATGCCTCACTACCACTAATTTAGGGTGCTCTCTTTAGCAAAGAACGGTCGTTCAGTTCTTGAAAATATCCAGCCGTCCCTGTCCGCGCGAGGACTTGGCGTTTGGTAAATGCAGCATTCCAAGGGCTCGACTGCTGATCACCTCCCCAGCTCATCCCGATCACCACCCAAAAGAAAGCTCTCTTTTTCACGACTGCACGAGGAACCTCGGCCAATTCCATACGGGTTGCAAGGTGGCCCTCTAGATTTAAGCACGCAATCAAAGCGGCGAAAGATAGCGCGATCATTGTCGTCCTCAAACTCGCAGTCCAGTATGAGTAAGAGCATGGGAGAGATGGCTCGACCTGATGTCGTGTATCTGACCAAGAATATTCAGCCGCAGACGGGTATCAGAAAATTAGTGATCAAGAACCTACGACGTGAACCACGGGAAAATCTCAAGGAGCACTACGATCGAATATGGAAGCAGGTTTCGGATGCATTGGTTGCTGTTTTCGTTGGACAAGAACCCAAACAGCCTCTAGAACGGCTTTACCGTAATGTAGAGGACATCTGTCGGAATGGTGAAGCTGAAGCCCTGTTCCAACATCTCAACTCAAGCTGCATCCAGTACCTTGAAACTAGGCTGTTACCACACCTATCGAGCCAGGTCCACACCGGGTCAAGTATGGTGGAGACCTTACGTACTGTGCATAATGGGTGGGAAATGTGGAGCTCTCGATCCGTAGGTTCATTGGCGTCTTTCTGGTTACTAAACTAACCTTCTCTAACAGATCCAAATCCGATCCATCTTCAGCTATCTCGATCGATCGTTTTTACATAACTCAAAGATATATCCTCAGCTGAATGATATGACCATCACTCAATTCCGACGCATTGTCTGCGAGACAGGTCAATTTGGTACACACATATACTTAGGAATGTGTGATCTTGTAAATAAGGACCGGTTAAGCACGGAGGATTTCGATTCGGCTCTTCTTAGGGAATCCGTTATGATGCTACACATTATGGATCTCTACCAGACCGGTTTCGAGCCTGTTTTTCTTCAGTCTTCAAGATTGTTCTTCGAGGAACTCGATTCCAAATCATGGGTCTCTTTTGACCTGAAGACTTACATTTTGAGTTGTGTGAGGTTGCTGGAAAAGGAATCGGCGCGATGCGACACATATAACTTCGATAGTGGAACTAAGCGGGCTCTACTGACTGCCGCGCAGGCGATCCTCCTCAAGCAGCGCTCTGCAAGGCTGCTTGACAGTGTCGGAATCGCCAAACTTCTTGAAGCGGATGAGGTGGAAACTCTGAAAGCATTATATAGCTTGCTAAAGTCATCAGAGATAGATGGGCAGTTAAAAGATCCATGGGAGAGCTACATCAAAAAGGTCGGCTCGGCGATCGTTCGTGATCTTCAAAAGGGTGATGACATGGTTGTGCGTTTACTAGAACTCAAGAGGTCATTGGAGGTGGTCATACGCGATGCCTTTGACAAAGATGAGACATTTAAATATGCCATGCGCGGGGCTTACACAGGTTTTATCAATGACCGGAAAAATCTCACAGCTTGGGGTACTGGTAACGCCAAGGTTGGAGAAGTTATCGCCAAATACATTGATTTGTTACTCAGAGGTGGTCTGAAGGCAGTCCCACGATCTTTAGCCTCGGATTCGATTGACCGAAACGAAGCTGAAAAGAGGGGTGAAGCGAGCACTGGTGACGAGGATGCAGAACTTGACCGACAGCTAGAACAAGGTATCGAGCTATTTCGTTTCATTGAAGGCAAAGACGTGTTTGAAGCTTTCTATAAGAAAGACTTGGCTCGTCGTCTTCTAATGGGGCGCAGCGCTAGTCAAGACGCTGAACGAAGCATGTTGACCAAATTGAAGAGTGAGTGTGGGCACAACTTCACACACAACCTTGAACAGATGTTTAAAGATCAGGAAATATCTCGCGATGAGATGATCTCCTACAAAAAGTCGCTGAGTGACACAAGCAAGACCACTTTGGATCTCCAAGTAAGTGTACTGTCTGCTGCCGCGTGGCCCACATACCCAGATGTGAAGGTCAATCTTCCTTCTGAGGTAGTCGGGCACATCGAAGGGTACGATAAACACTACAAGCATAAGCACACTGGTCGGCGCTTGACCTGGAAGCATGCGCTTGCACACAGTATTGTCAAGGCACAGTTCGACAGGGGCGCAAAGGAGCTTGTAGTTAGCGGCTTTCAGGCAATCGTTCTCGTCCTCTTCAACAACATTGGACCAGATGGCGACTTATCCTACGAAGACATTCAGAAGGCCACAAGCCTTGTCGATGCCGAGCTCCAGCGAACACTACAATCACTTGCATGCGCCAAGTTCCGCATCCTTAATAAACATCCGAAAGGGCGTGAAGTCAACCACACCGATACTTTTACAGTGAATCTCGCCTTCACGGATCCTAAGTATCGTATCAAGATCAACCAGATTCAGCTCAAAGAAACAACCGAAGAGAATAAAGAGACGCATGAGCGTGTGGCGTTAGACCGGCAATATGAGACACAGGCGGCCGTTGTGCGGATTATGAAGAGCAGAAAGGTAATAACACACTCGAACTTGGTGGCTGAAGTGATCGACCAGACAAAGAGTAGAGGAGCCGTCGAGGTGAGCGAGATAAAGAAGAACATTGAGAGGTGAGTCTTCCTTCCTAGCAATGCTATCATGTGGCCTTGGTTACTGATCTGATTGCAGGTTAATTGAGAAGGACTACATGGAACGTGATGGTAGCTCTTATACGTATCTGGCATAAAGCATGGTAGATCAGGATCGCTGGGTTGGGTAATACCTTGCATGGACCCCATAGATTTTAAATAGTACACATTCATGTACCTTACGCAAGACATGATGGCTCAGACGCACCTGGATAGAGATGGATCTTCACTCATCTTATGGTGTATGTTACTTCACCTGCATCTCTAGGGATGTTCAATATGACAATTTTGCGGTTTTCCACCCACTAGAGAGAAAAAATCTTTTCTCAGAACTGAGTCCTTCCTATTGGAGTTGAGTATTGGATAATCCAAGTCAACCGTGATCTTGGCCGTTGCTGCCTAAGGCACTAAACTCAACGTCCTACTTTTATGACCGAGTGATGTTGTGTAAGTTTCAGCGTATATGTGAACCAGCATCACCGTGGCGTGACACGATGCCATTCTCCCGTACCCGTGAAGTATGGTAGGCTGGCCAAGAACCAATTGCGATATGGATGTTAATCAGGTGGGCTAAGGCAGTACCGTGCTATTCAAATTCGGATTGTTCATTGGTCATAAGGCGTTCGAAGTGGAGTCGATCTGTTTATCTTATGTGACATACGTCAATGTTTTATACCTCAAAACGATCAACGTCACACCTCAGGGGAGCTTTTCTCCGCTTTGCACTTGCTTTGCAATCTATTCTTCCCCACATCATGTATAATACTGGACCATCCTATTTTCCTTAGCAATTTTTGCTCCTCTCTATTCTCCATCAACTTGCTTCCTATCTATTATTTTCTCATCGAGTAATTTTACTCTGTCAACATCATGCAGTCTGTTTTAGGTGATACGATGCAGAAGGCTGGAGAGGCCGTCTCCCACGCAATGTCTTCCAACAAGAAAGTCGCTGATATGAGGAGTGACATCCGTGAGCCTACAACTTCGGACAGGATTGCAAGTGATTTCGGTGTCAAGAATGGCAACACCGATATCTGGCTCTCTGCATCTACCGAAAACTGTCAAGGACCACAGCTACTGGAGGACAATTTTGCCCGTGAGAAGGTAAGGCACTATTCTTTATAATATTTCACTACGTTCCGAGAACCTTTGATGTTTTTGAATCGGCTGCTTTTATACTTTGATCCTGATTTCTTTGAGGATATGCTCATCTCATAACCCAATTACTTTCAAGAATTGACGGATTTCCGCTATTAGATCATGAAATTCGACCACGAGCGCATTCCTGAGCGAGTTGTTCACGCCCGTGGTGTTGGAGCCTTCGGAACTTTCAAGCTCCACGAGAGCGCTGCCGATGTCACATGTGCTGGTGTCTTAACTGATACCTCTCGTACAACTCCTGTGTTCCTTCGCTTTTCTACAGTCCTTGGGAGTCGTGGTAGCGCCGACACTGTTCGTGATGTCCGGGGCTTCGCCGTAAAATTCTACACCGATGAAGGGAACTGGGACATTGTCGGAAACGACATTCCCGTTTTCTTCATTCAGGACGCGATGAAGTTCCCAGATATTATTCATGCTGGCAAGCCGGAACCAGACACGGAAGTTCCCCAAGCTCAGAGTGCCCATAACAATTTCTGGGACTTCGTCTTCATGCACAGTGAGGCGACGCACATGTTCTTGTGGGCCATGAGTGATAGAGGCATTCCAAGATCATACCGGATGATGCAAGGATTTGGTGTAAATACATTCACTTTAATTAATGCTGAAGGCGTTCGCTCTTTTGTCAAATTTCATTTCACGCCAACGCTCGGTGTGCATTCTCTCGGTAGGTTTGTCTCTTGAGGAAGCAAGATATCATTTAACACCTTTTTATAGTCTGGGATGAAGCACTCAAAATTTCTGGACAAGACCCGGACTTCCACCGCAGGGACCTTTATGATGCTATAAAACATGGTATATACCCAACATGGAAATTTGGTATCCAGATCTGTCCCGAGTCACGACAGGATGAATTCGACTTCGACATATTGGATGCAACCAAAGTGTGGCCAGAGGAGCTGCTGCCAGTGAGATACATCGGAGAACTCCAACTCAACAAAAACATAGATGAGTACTTCACTCAAGTCGAACAGGCTGCATTCTGCACCAGTCATTTAGTCCCTGGGATCGGCTTCTCCAATGATCCACTTCTGCAAGGAAGGAACTTCTCCTACCAGGATACTCAGCTATCACGTCTGGGCGTCAACTGGCAGGAGCTACCGGTCAATCGGCCTGTTTGTCCCGTGATGAACCACCACCGAGATGGGCAGCTCCGTCACAGAATCACGCCAGGGAAAATCAACTACTGGCCCAACCGCCACTCCATTGCGCCGCCTGCGACACATGCTGAAGGGGCATATATCGAGTACCCTGAAAAGATGGTAGCTATCAAGCAACGCCTACACTCGAAGAAGTTCAGTGAGCATTTCTCTCAAGCCCAGCTCTTCTATAACTCTTTGGCTCCACATGAAAAGGCGCATATCATAGCGGCCCTGAGCTTTGAGCTAGATCATTGCGATGATCCAGTAGTGTATGAGCGGATGGTTGAGCGACTCTGCGATATTGATTTGGGGATGGCACAAACTGTTGCCGAAAAAGTTGGTTCACCGGCACCCAAAAAGGCTGGAAGACCAAACCATGGACTGAGAACAAAGGGTCTTTCCCAGATGGACTTCACCCCTGAAGCCCTTGGCCTGACCCCTACGATTGCCACCCGCATGGTGGGTATTCTAATCGCAGATGGATTCAACTATAGTGAATATGAGACTGTCAAAGCCGCTCTGACTGCTGCCGGTGCGTTTGTTTTCGCCATTGGCCCCAGGCGTCAGGCTGTCATGCCATCGATTGGTGGCAAAGGCGTGTCGCCAGAACATCACTTCGAAGCGTTCCGCAGCACAGGGTTTGATACGCTATACATCCCAGGTGGCAATCATGTGACTACTCTACTCAAGAATGGCCGTGTGATCCACTGGGTACGAGAAGCGTTCGGTCATCTGAAGGCTATTGGCGCCACGGGTGAGGGTGTAGAGCTTGTACGTGAAGCTTGCGGTGTGCCTGGCATGGCCTTTAGCACTAGTACCAATGTGATGGACTCATATGGTGTAGTGACTGCTGGTGGAGTTGGGGATGGTCCATCAAGTCTGAAAGAGGGTCTGAGTATAGTGAAGGGTGCTAAGAGCTTCATAGATGCTTATGCGTTCAACATTGCACAGCACAGGAACTACCAGCGTGAGCTGGACGGTCTTGCTTCGATGGTTGCCTTTTAATTGGTTAAATTGGATGCTGAGCGTATGAGTAGGTCTGTTGTATGGATGTATGTAGCAATGTGTTCATGAATTGAAATACCAGCAAAAAAAGGGCTCTACACAAAAACTGAGCATTCAAGGTTGCATTGGAGTCAACTCAAAATGTAATGCTTGTAACCGTGCCCGCACCTCCCAAGAAAACAAAAAGCGAAAAAAAGGAAAAGCGGCAAAAGACACCAGACTTCCGGTGGGAAGCCTGGCCAGAAATCCCTCCGTTACGGATTTCTTTTGCTCGTAATCTTATTCTCGCATTGGTGTATGTCAGGTGAACCAAAAGTGTACCATTGCCCACGAGCCACAAGATGTTGCTAGAGTGCCTGTATTCTTCTTGAGGGCTATTTCTTCACCATTGGTAAGGGCTGCCACTGTAATTGCAAGACATAGTTGATAATGTTTTAGCTGCACCACTTGGCAGGCATTGGATCTATTCTAGGTTCTGTTATTGAGGGGCCTCTGTCCGAGTCCTCTTATCTCCAAGTCAGAACCGTCTTGCAAGCATTCCTAGACCCTCATTGCCGGTGGCAACACCTGATGAATTTGTTTCTTCAGACTTGCAATGGCGGATCTACTAGCAAGCCCTGAAGTTGGCATGACTCGTACAGTTGGCGATACACAGCGTCTTCGCTCACAAATTGAGCGGATTGACGAGTGCATGGTGACACAGCGTCAGCAAGAATCTGCCTTTCCCCATCCGGGTCAGGGTGCATCCACTTCAGGTAACGTAGAACTTTCCTTACGCTCGAACGCAGCTGGCATCCACCAAGAATAACAGCATTCACCGTGGCAAACCCAACCTATGGAGGCTTATGGGTTTGTGAGTAATGCTAATAACATGAGTGGTATGGCTGGAGGCGGAGATCAGTTCCAGTTCCAACTACCCCCAGAGCTATTGGAAGATTGGTCATAGCCATTTGATATGACGCAAGGATTTGGTACCTTTTGATTGCGACATTCCAAAATGTGTGATGCTCAGAGACGGCGGTGGCTGAGGAGATGCGGCTATTGGATCCATCTCGATTGGCACAAGTGGTACCCTGTTCTAGAGCTCAGAATCCTCCTAACCCGTTGAAAGTCACTCTCAAACTCGAAGCGCAATTGAATCTCGTAGCGGGCTTTGAAAGGCGTGATTAGTCCGTAGATCACGAAGTAGGCCTACTTTACATTTATTTCAATGTCATAAGTCTAGTCATTGAAGTTTTTGTATGGGAAAGACTTCTATAATGGTGGGACCAATGACACGTGTCCTACTCTGCGTCTCAATAAGAAGAGATAAAGACAGGCGAGGGGCGCAATATTTATTACAATAGCTGGAGAAGTAATATGCCGATACTCCGAGTAGTCGAAATATATTGCCGAAAGAGGACTAGCAAACTTCGCGACTCACGCGTCCACCCCGCGAGCTCAATAACCTCATCAGCGCTTTTCCTCGACATTGCTCACTTCCCAAAGTCATAACATGCAATTACGGCGGGTCCGATGCAGCCAAATCAGCAGCGAACAGTGGCATTATAGCCATGGACCTCGATTCATCACCGCGCACGCGGAAGCGTGCGAGGCCTTTGCGTCAACAGCTCAACAGTTCCTCCCCTGCAGCTAGCATGACGCCGCTTTCCGCTGTTAAGAGGCGCAAGTTGGATATCAATGGCTCCTCTCCATCGACCCCGAAAGCTTTGCAGGCTCTGAAAACCGCAATTGGTGGAGTTTTTAATTTTGGAAAGGCGAAAGAGATTTCGAATGGAACTGAAGCTCTGGAAACGGACAGTCAAGTTTCGAAAGATACAAACGGAGCTACTGCAGTATTCAATGAGTTCATCGATGAACTGTTAGCTGAGGAAAGCCAGGACCAGGGCGACAATGATAATAACTACGACTCGGAACTTCATATGGCGGAACATCCACGGCTGCATGAGAATGGCGATTACGAACCGCAAAATTTAAGATCTCGGCGGAAGGGCCGAAGATCGGGAAGTTCTATCAATGTCGCGAATTCGGCAATAGAGGATATTGACGAACTCTTAAATGACGAAAATCGTCACGATAGCGTCAATGGCAATCAACATCGGAAGAAGAACTTTGAACCACGCCAGAGAAAATCATCAGAGCGAAGGGAAATTGTTACACCGGATCCCAAGCCAGAACGAAAGAGAAAGAGATTGCGAACGTCTGTCACTGCAGCGGATGCGGAAACAGCAGAAGACGAGTTGAGTGCAGTGCCTGAGCCCCCAATGAGCAGTAATAGTAGAAAGATCAGAGCTATAGTTGGAGCTGGAGCTGCTGAAGCTTTCACAAAGCGAAATCTCCAATGGCACACATGGCCCGCGAATACGAAGATGGCTAGCCCAGACCATTATGATGGTACCATAGATGTTTCAGTTAGTGAAGAGCCTCTTTCCGAGAGTGCAAGTCGTCCTAGTCGCGAGAGGCGAAGACCAAAGCGTTATTCAAATGAGATGCTGGAAGACTTTAAGCCGAAACTAAAGGCTGATGTTACTTCGAGTAAGACACTGGATTTAGGCGTTATATCGGATTCGAGTAAGAAGTTGAAATCGGGCAGTATATCGACTCTAAGGAAGAAGCTAGAGGCAAGGAGTGTACCGACACAAAGTAACGAACGGGAATCAGAGAGCATGTCAACTCCAAGTAAGAAAGGAGAATCACGGAGTATATCCACTCCAAGCTGGAAGCCGGAACCAAGAAGCATATTGACGCCGAGTAAGAAGATGCGAGGACGGCCTAGGAAGAGTGTGACTTTTGGGGTGGAGTCTCCTGTTCTAGACGACCAAGACTTGGATCTCCAAGATACTCTTCCTGGAGGAGGAATGAAAGAGGCGTCAAACTCGGCCAAGAAGAGAAGAGGAAGGTCGAAGAATGCAACGGATCTGGAATTGGCATCGCCAGATAACCCTTTACAAGGCAAGGATCTTACAGAAGACGAGGAGAGCATTAGAAGAGATGGAAGTCGAAGATCGCCGAGACAGAAAGCAGATGCGGTCCCTCCACAGAGGCTGAAGCCGCCAAAAGGACGAGAACCGCCAGTGGAGGACGTGTTACTAATTGAACACGATGGGACTATGGGGCGGCGTCTAAGGCCTCCAAAGGAAAAGTTGAATGTACCGTCTCCAGAAAAGCGCAACGGCCAGAGAGGAAGAGAAGCTTCTGTAGCAAAGACATCAGCTCCTGCAGGCGTGGATGACTTCAACTCGGATGACATCACATGTGTCATCTGTGGGGGTGGAGATTCTGAAGTGCCCAATGAGATCCTCCTTTGCGACAATTGTGACCTGGCGGCTCATCAAGTGTGCTACGGGGTACAAGTTATACCAGAAGGCGATTGGCTTTGTAGGGACTGCCGTCCAGATGAAGATGAGGAACTCATACTAGTCGACACAGGGACTGTCTCCGAGCCTTCTCTGGACTTAGAGGCCTCAAACATTCCGGACATAGAAGGTTTCGAATATCACATGCAAGTAATGCAAAAATTAGTTCTCGATAAACTAACCGGCCAGCGGCGGCTCAAACTGTATGGATTAGGCGAAGAATATCGAAAAGTACATCAAGTTGTCGAACAGACAGTCCTGGCTGGGGAAGGAAATTCAATGCTTGTAATAGGTGCTAGAGGCTGTGGCAAAACCGCTGTAAGTCAGCCAGACCGAATCATTTAAACATGCTAAGATTTTACAGCTTGTCGAATCTGTGATTGCAGACCTTTCCAAGGATCACCGCGAACATTTTCATATTGTTCGATTGAATGGCTTCATTCATACGGACGATAAGCTAGCTTTGCGTGAGATCTGGAGGCAACTGGGTCGTGAGATGGAAGTCGATGATGATCTCACATCTAAGGTCAGAGTTCTCCTTAATATTTTTGAGTACCACTAACATTATACAGACGAATAATTACGCCGATACGCTAGCTTCTCTGCTTGCATTATTATCCCATCCCTCAGAGATCTATGAAGTTGAAAGCAATCAGACAGCTAAATCTGTCATATTCATATTGGAAGAGTTTGATCTCTTCACTTCCCATCCCCGCCAGACTTTGTTGTACAACCTGTTTGATATCGCTCAAGCACGAAAAGCGCCTATAGCAGTTCTTGGGCTGACAACGAAAATCGATGTGGTGGAAAGATTGGAGAAGAGGGTCAAGAGTCGGTTTAGTCATCGATATGTGCATCTCCCACTGCCGAAGAATCTGGCAATGTACTGGGAGATATGCAGACAAGGCTTGTTGGCGGATGAGGACGAATTAGAGGAGGAAGGCTTCACCGCTGGCCTTAGTGGTCAGGACGAATTTCGGTCATTTTGGGAATCCATGATCAACGTAAGTCACAATTACCCATCTTTCTCGGGGCACTCCTAACATATACAGGACCTTTACAACAAAGACGAAGTCTTCAAGCAACAGCTCCAAACACAATACTACCGTAGCAAATCCGTCTCCGCCTTCCTGACCTCTTGCATCCTCCCCATCGCAAACCTCTCACCTAACTCTATCCCCTTAACTGGAGCCTCCTTCTTCTTTACCCTTCCCACCCTTTTACCTCCCGACTCAAAACTGCACCTCCTCCAATCCCTCGCTGAGCTCGACCTCGTACTCCTCATTGCAGCCGCTCGGCTAAACATCATCCTCGATACAGAGAATTGCAACTTCGCCATGGCCTATGATGAATACTGCAGCTTAACTTCAAAGCACAAGATCCAGACTAGCAGCACGGGTGTAGCAGCCTTAGGGGCCGCCACGAAAGTCTGGGGCCGCGATGTGGCTATTGGGGCTTGGGAAAGGCTGGTAGAGTGCGAGCTGCTTGTTTCTGCAGGGTTGGGTGGTGCGGGTAACTTGGGGAGGGATGGGGGAAGGGAGGTCAAAATGTATAAGGTTGATGTGGCATTGGATGAGATTCCGGGGAGCGTGGAGGGGTTAAGTAGCATCATGGCTAAGTGGTGTCGGGAGATATAACGCGTCTTTTGAGGAGGTTTGCCTTTTTTAAAAATGGTTCACAAGCACTGGGAATGGTGTCCCTAACGATTCTTCCATTTGATGGGACACGGTGCATTTTGGTGTTCTAATGATATCGCTCAACATTTCAACGATTCTATTTACCACAGATGCAAAATAGCTAATACGAAATAGCACAAGGATTTCTCTCAAGTCGGGGGTGTAAACAAACTTAAGACGCAGGACTTACCAACAAACAACCAAACTCTGCCAATCCGTCCAACTCAATTGCTCAGCAAACACAGGATTTGTGAAACCTCCAGATGTAAACTTGGTCAGAAATACCTAGCTTTTGGAATGCTACAATTGCAAAACTAAATAATTGCATTAGCCAAGCTACAATCTCATCCCAGCAATATCGAGAATATGAACGTCCATGTAACCTAGGGCAGACTGAGCATGTCCCATACCAAATATTCACCACCAAAACCATATAATCCAAAATAAGAGAATTGCCTTCAGTGACCACACCAAGCGACTCTGTAGTAGCAAGCGCCATCGCATCGCCATAATTAGCATAATCCTGCTAACGTAGGCCCATTCTTCCCAAACCAAGAGTTGAATTGTCTTCCTCTATCATGAATATGACTGAGCTCATACAAACTCCACATACGACTAAACGTGATATCATAAGTAAAATACCTTCATCGACTAGGCAGCTTCTTCTTCCCACTGGTCCATCTACGTGGATGATTTTTTTTTTTTTGCCCTTTCAATTTTCAATAATTTTCTTTCTTATTTTATTTTTCTCCTTCCCTTAAGGTATTTATTTTCCGCAAGGGACGAAATTCCTATGCCTAGGAATCAGCAATGCTTTTTTGTGTGGTATTTATCCTTGCAAAGGACATAGCACTCTGAAATGGAGTTCCACAAGACATGGGTACTCCAACCGGTCTAAAGCCAATCACGTGTCCCACATCCGCTAACGAGCTACATCACTTCTATCGACCATGGACTACCACTCCCTCCACGGCCAGGACATATCGAACTTCTCGTCCTCCTCTCCTCGTAAGTCAATTCCAGTCCCAAGAAACATACTTGCAGCAGCTGACACTCCCAGATCGCATGCCCACAGTGTCTGCCGCACAAGCGCTACAAGATCTCAATTCCCCTGCAACGCGATGTATCTCAACTAGTCTTCCTGGGCTTGACTGCGCTCTCCAAAATCGGGAGGCACCGCCGTTAGACGCGGCGAGTCAGTATGGTGGCGTGTCGAGAGGTCAGGTGACGGAGGTCTATGGGCCACCGGGAGTTGGCAAGACGGCTTTTGGGTGAGTGAGATGGTTTTTTGTTGCTTAATAGGCCTTTATTGACGTGGTTAGGATTCAACTGGCGGCTAGTGCTCTACGTGTGGGTCATGATGTTGTGTGGGTAGGTCAGTTGCTGATGTCTCTTTTGGTGTTTGCACAATGTACTTTCTACAATAGTATTTTGTCAGGGGTGCGCCCAATTTTGTGACGAATATATATGTTGGAACTTTATTTTGAGATATGGCTTAGGTTCTGACAATCTTCCACATCCGACTGTGTATTCCCTAACACCTTGGACAAATCATATGCTGATGACTTCTAGACGCAGCACACCCTCTTCCAAGCCCTCGATTGAAGGAAGTACTCTCTTCGTTTAAGGCCACCGGCGGTATAGATCAATCTTCAGCTGTAGCGGACCCGCCTGCAGCTAGCAATCTTCTGGAGAATCTCGTACACTTCACAGCGCCAACTCTCACCCACCTTATTACCCTCCTCTGCCATACTATCCCGTCATTTCCATCACAAAACACCAGTCTGATCATCATAGACTCCCTAGCTGTGCTGGTTGCCAGCGCTTACCCCAAAACTCTCGATAATATATCAACGGCAAGAAAAGTAGGAAATGGTAAGCCGATCATCCTCCAGATCTTCTATTTCTCTCAATAGCTCTGGTTAATATGCCTCAGTGCTTAAACATGACTCACATACGTGGGCTGCAAGCCGAAAGTGGTCTGTTCTCCAGTATATTATATCTTCCCTGCAGAAACTCGCAACTCTTCGCAACATCGCAATTGTTCTCCTAAATCAAAGCATCACGAAAATGCAGTCCGGGGCTGGAGCCATATTAGTTTCAGCCATGTCATCGACTGCATGGGACGCTGGTATAGCAACAAGTGTTGCACTATTTCGAGACTGGGGCTGGGACGGGAAGCAAGTGAGGTATGCCAGAGTTCTGAGAGCAGATGGAGTTACAGTTGGTGACAAAGGAGTCGTCGGAAAGGTGCTGGCGTTTACGATTGAGTCGGTCCGTATTCGACGCCTCCATATCTCACGTATCCGAATCAGTCAGCTAATGAGTCTATAGCACGGTCTTCAGGAAGTCCAACTTACAGATACAGATGCCATCCTCAACGGAGGCATTCTCACCACGCCTTCTCGGAAACGAAAAGCGGATGAGATTAGAGATAGTGAAGATGAAGATGATCTCGAGGGCTCAGATGAAGATTACGGATGGGCGGAAGAGGATGATGGGGAACTACCGCCCCCGCCGCCGCAATGGCAGGGGAGTGAGGATATCTTGGTTCCAGGGGCTGATGAGAGGGCCGACGGCGCGGATGAAGAAGAGCATGAGCTGGAGGAGTACGCAGAGAACGGGGAAGAAGAGGGGAACGAGTCAGCGGTACCTGATACATAGGATCATGTGCCGCAGGGTGACAGTGACTAATTATAATATCAAAAGAATGAAAGCGAAGCACTAGGGGCATCGGCTTTGATCACTGCTCAGCGTCCCATGACCTGAAGGAATATACGAGGACATGCATCTTGTCCTGTGACCAGATGCGTGGCATGAATTCACGGGACTATTATTGTGCAGAAGAGCTGGAAGGTGAAAGACTCATGTCGTTCGTAGTAGCGGTAGCGATCACGCAATTAACACAAACACAACCCCTCCTCTCCTCTGATACTGGCGTCAGTAATTTATCCGACTCGTGCCCTTTACCCGCTGCAACTGCCAACTGCCCGACGCTTGCCGTCGATCAGTGCCAGACGGGACGGGCGGGCGAAGGTCCAAGCGGGCGACCCCGCAATTAACCCCCACAAGAATGTCCCGTCCGACCAAACCAGGCAGATGGGAGTCTGTGCCTGTACCGAATGTGCCTCCCTGGCTGAGGTGAAGGCATTTTTGGACATGAAACTCTCGCCATCCTACCCAGGCTTACCGAGTAGAACTGGCCATCTCGGTGAAAATGTGGTTCTCCCTTTTCGGCCCTCGTCCCATATCGCCGAAAAACCCACCCCCACACAATGTAACACAGCAGAGACATTCACACTATTTTCCTTTTCTCCTTCATTGGCCACACTGCGGACCGTGCTCCTCATTGCCATGCCCAGACAAGGCGGAAAGTGGAGGCATCATTTTGCAACAAGGCTCTAAGGTTCATCAATGGAGATTCTCCACCGCTCAGTGCTTCCCCCCACCCTGGCGTCTGTGTCTATTTCTTATCGGCTGGGCATGAGCTAGTTGTCAGCATTGGGATTATTGGCAAATGGCACTCGTCCGCACATGTACGGGACGTAAAGGTGTGGTGGTAGTTGTCACCTTAAGCAGCTCCCGTCGGGCCGGGTTCCTTGACGGCGCAATGCACAGCCATACTCTTTTTCAATGATGCCAAAGCCAAAGTCATTCTTCCAACCGCCTCTCCCCAGTTCACCTTTCTAATAAAATGGGGTGTAAGTATAGACGGACTCCTCCAAGAGGGGGCGTCAACATAGGAAGTTTGGACCAGGAATGCAACCGAGAATTCTCCCCGACCTGTGAGCTTATCTCTCTCAACCTTTCCACACCCCATTTAGCGCTCGCCTCCGCATACCCAGATTTGCTAAAGTGAGATCTTGGAGGCGCCTAGTATTCTTCCGGCCTGAGATAGAGTGTTGACGCAAGCGCATAGGTTGTTGAACTCTTACGAATGCCGGCAGTTGGGAGCCCAAGTGACGTACATCCTCCAGAGTTTCATCGCCATGACTCAGATCATGTCATAGCTCAATTGTTGAAAGCAGGCTTTGACTTTTATATTTGTTGAGGAGCATGACTCGAAACAAGATGAACATGGATAAGGGGTTCAAGATGAGATGAAGTGAGATGCAGGGCACAGTTCGGTGTCTCAACGAGAAGGAGAGTTGAGAGACTAGTCACCTTGAGGGCCGCCACTCGGCTTTGCTTTCTATCACTTTCTCTTTCTGTAACTTGCTTATGGTGTCCCTTGCCAGCTTCGAAACAAAGATACCGGGGAGCAAATTATGAGATACGCCGCATTTCGTTGGTTATGGTATCATAATAGCCAACCCTTCAACGGGCGGCCAATTGTAACAGCGGAATCGTGCTAGGAGGCTCTTAAAACTCCATCTTCTGGCCACGAGCACCCCACACTTTCACCTATATCCGATAATCCTTGTCTCCTTGTAGGACTTTCAATCAAGTTGTCAGTCAAACCTGCAAAGATATTAGATAACATAGGTATCCCCCTCGCCCAATCCTTGGCTCGTCAAGCATTCCCCAGACCCCACATCGCGACTCGCGAGAGAGACAGCCGCCACTGCCACTACAGCTGCCCCACACCCATACGGATAGCTGCATAGGCACTTGCATCAGATTTGGCGGCGTCCTGCGAGTCAAATAGGAATGGGAAACTGAAAAAGCAAGTAAATATGCGTGAGGGAGCCTTTTCCGCTCGCCTCGTGTTGACGTGCATTGACACTTGTTGCTCTTCCCCAATAGCAACTCCCAAATTGATCATTTGGCCTGTTGGTTCCAATCTGCAATTGTGCATGACCCTTATGTACGCCCTAAACCAGAGTAGTTATTAGGGCCGGGAGGCGTTAAGGTTTCCCTCTAAGGCAGGCAGTCAGGTATCTGTCGGTACGTACTCTGGACAATCGAAAGTCGCCCAGTTTCGGCTTAATTTCTCGATAGCCAGCCAGGTGTCGGTTCAGACAACGTGGAGCCCAGTATTGCCGTGAGTGACCATTACGGCTGATCAAGCCCAACTACCAGAGACATAGTGACTTTCACTCCGTATATGAATGTATTCCACCGCCACAAAGACTAGGTTACAACCTACTCCAGCCCCGCCGGTCCGACTTACGCCGGTACGACCACGCTACCTCGTACAAAAGCTAAAGACGAATCTCCAGATTTTAGATCTACCTAACAATCAAATCATCTCGAAGTGAATCCCCATCGCTTACAGAAAGATGACCGTTTCTCCGCTTCCGGTTGGCAAGGCCAGAAGGCCCCTCCCTTGACGCCGCAGGATGGGTACTTTCGGTCCAAGAAGAAATGGAATGGACGGTTCATCGAAGGGCATCATTCCCCTCTCCCAGCCATGCAGTGGACCGGGGTCTTTCAGCGGCACAATGGGGCACGGTCAGGGGCGTGGACGTGATCTGGCAGAACAGGCTCTTTTCGGCATGCAAGAAAGGAAGTCAATATCGTAACAACTACGCAAGGAAAAGTAATCGCAAGTGTTTAGCAAAAAATTTCCTTCTCTTTATTCGTAGTATCTCTTCTCCTAAGTTCTTATCCATCTATCACGTACAATGATCTACACCACCCCTCCCACCACTGGCCCAAAATCCACACAACCCACGTATTTTCCCATCGCCACATCTGCAATCCAACGTCTAGATATCCCCGGCTTGCGTCTCCGGATCTTGCCCCCCTCCCCCTTCCACCCCTTCCCCAGCAATAAGCATAAGCATTCCATCTCGCAGCGCAGCAGGATTGAGTAATTGGATGCGTGCGCCTTGCAGGAAATTCAAAACACGCGCTGGATAAAAGGGAGATTGAAGCGGAGAAGCACCCACCACACACACCCCCCCCGGTGGGGATACGTATACCGTAATCAGAAGAATAAGCATCCCACAGATACATACCGGAGGCCACCAGTACAGTCATCCTTATCTCATCCATCACATTTCCACGTGTCGCGGATCCGGAGTTGGGAATTCCGAGTGTTGGTCTCCTGGGTAGGGGATGGGGGTAGGATTTATTTTGCGCATGTATACGAAGAAAGTTACATTATCACCCATTAAGGGAAGCGCGGGGTCCCATCTTACCGGTCCCGCGCGGAGATCGCATATCATAGCATGATGACCTTGCCACGTGCTCGTTATCCCGCCCCCCTCTCGCCCCTGCACTACCTACTGTAATGCCCAAAGGGTGGCGACCCAATTCAATAGGAAAGTACCGTATGACAGAAAGAGGCCGCGGGATGCTTTTCTCCAGAAAAAAGACTGCCCAGTTCGACACCACCTGACTTCCCCAGACCCCAGATTCAGGCGTCAATATTGCATTTACAGAAAAGGGTCCACACTTTTGTGCATGATGCGGAAAAAGGGAGGGGGACGGGGTATTTTTTTTGTTTTTTTACCAGCATTGCATGCGGGAAGCGTGTTGGTTGGTACCAAACCCCGCACTGCCTGAGAGAGTCCAGTGAACTTGCTACATACGTCGGGCTCGCGCAAAAGGAAAAGAGGGGGATGGATGAATAAATGAATGAATGAATGAAAAGCAGAGGTCGGGGCTGTGCTTTGTGTGATTGTGCTGTGAGGTGAGAATTGGCCCAATCGTAGCCAACCCATTACATCCCACAAGTGTAACTCGCACATCACAGTCATTGGGGGGCGTTTCTGGCGGTGAGAAAGTCCGGACGGATAGTGACGGGCAAAGACGAAAGGTCAAGGTGAGGCTTGCATGTACCGAACGAACGAATGTTTGTATGTTACTTGTATTATGCATATATGTATGTATGTGGGGGGTGTTGGGCGGGCGCCACTGGATGTGTCTCGACAGGACAGGAAAGAAACAGGTGATGGTTTGCTTTTGTGCGGAGAAAGGGTCCGTCTAACTATGCTACTTTCGTAATCTCCATTGCGAAATCCTAAAAACCAAAGGTTGCGTGCCCTCGCAAGGTAGTTATGGATCCATCCAATTGTTTTAATTTTCTGAACTGATGATCCGTTGGATTATCAGTACGGGACAGTATGATTATGATTATGATTTGCCATGTCAGGTCATACGATTGCTGACTGAATATGACTGGACTGAGAAGTCGTGGTCGTGAGGAGTCGTGACACATGATTGTAGAATCAGGGATCCCAAAGGCCTAGAATCATGAGATTTCGTGCAGTGCTGCCTCAGTCAATAGCGTAATGTGGGCCTGTTATTAATAAATCCGACTTTTTGATAACTTTCAAATGTCAAACATGTGAATTTTCGGTAGCTAGGGATTCACTCTCAAATCTCCACATGCGTGCACACTTGGTAATAAAAGATGGAGTAATCGAATCAGATTAAGGGCAGCGAAAGAGGAGATGCACAGCTCCTGCCGGATCATACTCTTCACTGCTGTAACTCTATAATATAATCCCCGTCAGAAATGAAAGGAGTGGAATAAAAAAAGGGACAAAGACACAGGTGGTATGATGTGAAGCAAGGAAAATCGTTGTCTGCAAGGCCTTTCCTGCAAGTAGAGTCCTCCCATACATCATACGCCGGCTGAAACCTCGCGGTATTAACAAAACAAAAAAACAAGTCTATCCCTGTGCGCTTCGCCCGTCTAGGTATACAACAAAAAATCCAAATCCATTTGTGCTCTGAAGTAGTGCTCTCCAAGGTGTGTGTGGTGCCTTTGGTAGAGTTTCGAATTATCGGAGTGGATGATGCCCCAAAACGCCACTTCAATCCCCATATTTGTATCCATCCTTCCATTCTATGTATCACATCCTGTCAATGATATCTCCAGCCACTGAACCCGTAGTAGATGATTGCCCGGAAGAATTAAAGCCATTTTCGCTACTTAGCATATCCTGGACAGCAACCTTCGGGACTTGGGGGACCGGCAGTTTCCGTTGCGTTCCGTCCGTTCTTGACATGATGTCACTAATTGTGAGACCACTTCTGGGAGTGCTCGTAGGTGGGGTCGCGTGGTACTGGCCATCGAGGTTTTGAGGCTCCATTGGCGCAAGAGCAGGAGTGTGTTGGAGCGAAAGATTGCGAATTCCTGGTAAATCGTAGCCACCACCATAGCCGTAGACAGGTCTTAAGCGTGGCGAATGAGCGGGTGTGGCCAATGGGGTGTGATCAGGAGTTGGTGACAAAGAATCCTGGGAGAAAGTAGGGGACGAGGGAGCAGTCGATTGAGGAGAGTTTGGTCGACTCCGTTTCGAATGTCGGTGTTGCCCATAATGATCCTCCTCATCATGTGAATGTGATCTCGACATGTGATACGCCGACAATGATGGTAAGTGATTTCTGCTGCTGTGACTGCTGTGGCTATAATACGGATGATGTCTTGAGCTACCGTGGTGTGGGTGGTGTATCGCTGGCATGCTCTCTCGCTCGACTTGAGTCGCAGCTGTCGCTAGCAGGTTGATGTCGAGAGGTAGTTGCGAGCCACTACTTGGACTTCCACCCATACTTCGACCGTAAGGATTGAGATTTGACGAGACTACTGAATTGTATGTCGCATAGGAGTGAGGTGGTGAGACGTTGGGCGAGCCGACAGCAGAAGTGGGAGCAGAGCGGGAGAGGATCTTGCTAGGGGGCGGCAGCATTGTCGACATGGAGGGAATATCTTGCGACAGGGCTCCACTATTAACAGCTTGGACGACAGCCTGCTGCGTCTTGTTACCTCTCCTTGAGTTCGGGTTATTGTGAATCCTCGAGTGCCGAGTAAGTTCGTCAGACCGACTAAAGCGTTTTGAGCAACCTGGGAATTGGCAGGCGTGCGGCTTCTCCCCAGTATGTGTTCGAATGTGTCTCGTCTGATGTTCAAGGCGGTGGAATGCTTTGTCGCAGAGAGGGCATTTGTAGGGACGAGGGAGATCGGGTCGATCGTCCCCATGTGATTGCCCACCGATAGGAAGAGGCATGACGCTGACGGTTGCCATCTCTGAATCTTCCTGTTGCTGTTGCTGTTGCTGTTGTCGTTGCCGTTGCTGTTCCTGCTGCTGCTGGGACAGGAATGCCAACTTTTGCCGTGCAGCCTCTTGCTGCTGCTCGAGGTCTGATTGTGGATTTAATAGATTTGAAAAATCTACAGCGGAGGATGCGCGTTGCATGTGATCGCCGCCGCAGCGAAAGTGGTAACTTAAATTTTTGTGGATAGACGACAGGCAGAGGAACACCGAGAAATATAAGGGAAAACGTGGAGTGCAGAGGAGCGTGAACGTGAATGCGGTCCCTCGGATTATAGCCGGTACAAGTAGCCGGAGATAAAGTTGGTTGCGACGTGATGTAAGTTTCAAGCGTAAAGGGTAAGGATGGAATGGTGACGACGGATTAGGGCGAGGCAGAGGTGTACCGAGGGGTGAAAGGAACTTTATACGAAAAGCGATTTATTTTAATGCTGGCACAGCCCTTGGGTTGGGTTGGGGGTGGGCGTGGACGAACACTACCTGAGATATGCGAAATGCGGGTTGAACGGGGGGGTGTGCACAAGCAAGCAGGGCGGGAGATGCATGAGATGATAGTAAGAGTGACAGATGTGAGTTAGTGAAAGGCTTGTGTGTGGTTATGGTTATGGTTATGGTTATGGTTGTGGTGTGCAGGAGTAATCAATAATAAATAATAGGCAGAAGAAGGAAGAAGGAAGAAGTAAGAGTTTAAAGGCAAGCAAGGAGTACTGTATGTATGTATGTATATGTGTATGTAGGTGTATGTACTGCTACTGTGGGATCCATGGATGACGGAAGGGAAGGTGGGCGGCGGTGGTGGTGCAGGGTGTGTGGGCTGAAAGTGAGGCGTGCCAGGCTGTTTGTGCGAGAGCCTGTTTAGGCTTGCGTTGAGTGTGTGGGAGGGAAAAACACGGGGGGGTCGAGCAACGGAGGGCGCCTCGAGTGACGAAAACGTGGGGAATAATCCGTGATGGAATGAGTCGATCCGAAAGTACTTTCATCCACACATCAGCCATCAATAATACAGATAAATACATAAATACCATGCGAAGCATACCGTCACACCAGTAGCTTTGCGTATGTGCAAGCCCATCACTCATTTCATTTCATCGAGTCTTATCACCCCCTCCACCTCCGCAAAAGTGCTCACCGCACGAACTATGAACGAGGTGATGTATCCTATCAACCTCGTCTTGGCGGAGATACTTTCCGTATTGGTTGATGCGGCACGTACGCATTCCCTATTTTTTGTTTCATTCTTTTCAGCCCGCTGCGTATCCCGATGCAGAATATGAGTCGGGCGCTTGCACTTGCCCGAGGCGGTAATGAGAATCAAGTGATAAGACTTGTCGTTTTGCTTCTTTCTCATTCCACCTGCCCGATGTAAGCTGTGCCAGGCGGTTACGGGGCTATTGCGGAGAAGCTGAGAAGCGCCAGAGGACAAAATAAGGGGTGTGAGAGATAGTGGCTACGGCTGACATCAACCACGGCCAAGGTACCGAAGGATTACTGTTCCTTGGGACTGGGACAAGGCCCTGCTAATTTACTGATAGTTACGAGTATTTTCTCTCGGGAGCAATATATTTCCGTGCAGTATTTAAGACGTAACCACAAAAGATGTACCGGGGACTTAAGATTCGGTCTAGTATCATTGGTACTCATGGACGTCGAGCAGCAGCCAGTCGCTCCCCTATAATGGACTTTCACCAATCTTACATAGATACATACCATGCACTCTCTGTAATCATCTTTGCTTCTCTTTGGTTCATATTTACTGGGGGCCCGCTGACTCGACCTTTGTATACGATGACGCTATCAACGCTTGTGGGGAGGAAATGTTGCGAGGGATTACCTCATACTTCACCATTGAAATTCAAATGATAGTGACCTGGAAGACGACCCATTGTTGCAGGTGCACCCTGCTGTGGAGAGCCTGTTGCGAAGATTTTCTACCAATTTCTCGAGACAGGCTGTGACTTGTCTGCGTGCTGGAAGGTGAGACGAGGCATATTAAAAAGTGACACATTGTCTCGAGCACCTTAGACTGTTTGAGCTTTGAAGATGGCTGGAAGAGCTAATCATCAACTATCAACTATCAACTATCACTACGCAAACTGTCCTCCACCATGCATCCGCTGGAAGCCGGCTAAGAGAAAAGTGATTCGTTACAGAAGCAGGCTTCGTCAAGCATGCTGCTCTAAGCTCAAGATAGGGTTTCCTTCGCGGATTTGCTGGCTGAAAAAGTTTGCAAGAAACTCGAGGATTCCCTTTAAGCCGTGTGAGCCGGGTTACTTTGAAAGGTTCTTACTCATGCCCACGCCAGACATCGCTCTGGGGATGTTCCATGAAGCAAAAATGACATCAGCCTGGCTACAATTTCTGCAACGCCAAGTGGGGAAGGGAACGAGGTCTTATCTTTCAAACGACCTAATAGAACATCTGTAATTTGAAGGACGCCAGTCCTCCGAAGATTTGGCCGACTCATTGGCGGCAATATACTACATTCGGGCGCTCAGGATATATGCTTTGGATTTAGGCTCGGCGCATGGCGGCGAGTTGGTTTAGCGCAGTTAAGCTTCGATACTGAATGCCGTAGCGATCCAAGCGCCATACCCTGTGGGTGTACTGGCGCATCGTGAAGTACCCCAGGATCTAACACTGATGTCGGAATCGCCGACAATCTTTACATACATTTCTCAGCTTGCCCCTTTGGCGTATTGAAATAGAAGCTTCGTGTTATTGTCAGGCTCTCACCTGTCTCAGTACGTATTTTGGGGCTAAGCACGCAACTTTGAACGTATCATTGAGTGATAAGGGGCGAATACGAATATGCAGCGACACGCTGCACCAGCCAGGTTTGCGATGATTCGTGAACGTAAACCGAAATTGGGCAAATTCCATCCATCACATCTCCCATTCCCAGCAGCCGCGACCCTGCAGCTGACCTTGCACATCATTTGTGGGGGTCATCTCATTTCTGGGGAAAGAAGACTACGAGTTCTTCCGCTTTAGGATGTGATTTGTGGGGTTTTAAATACGATCGGTAGTGTGAACTGATAAGAAACGCTGCGAGTTGAATAAGGCAAAATGAAGAACTTGTTGACAGGGAAAAGAGGACGCCGCACCTGCAGATCGCGATGAATATTTGTGCTCCAGTCAGCATTACGTTGTGGACTCGGTACTGGGTACTGACTGGCAAGGTTGCCTCCTGTTTTGTATGGTGCCAGCTGTCCTTCGCAATTCTTTCTGTAAAGAGACATTCACGGCGGCAATGATCCTGATTGGGGTAGCCTGATATCCAATTTCAGCCTGAAGGAGACGAATGGAAACTTTGACGCGTTCCAGATTCACCGCCGGGAAACGTGCCTTTCTCCACAGCTACCCCGGCCCATAGATGCCCATGCCCGTGCAGATGGGCGTGAATTCTTGTCTTTGCAACAAGTAATCTGTGATCCCATTTTCTGCGGAAGCAAAGTATGGGAACCCAAGATGATCAGCCAGAATTGGTGCTCCGCATGAGAAGTTGAGCTGAGACCTGATATCCAGGGCGGTAAGACGGATTGGTTACCCAGTGCGTGGGGGTCAAGCCACTCTTGGGTTTTTGGTGTCCCCGCAAAAGCAATCGAGCCGCTGCCGTCACTCGAGATCCTGGAATGCCGCGGTCGCACTCTCGGTTTATCTCGGCCATGGCGCCAGGCCTCCAACAAGCCTGAACTCTCCCAACCTCAGCACAATTAGAGACTGCAACATGATAGCCAGGTATCACTAAGAGATACCGCATCAGCTGCCGGAAGGAAGTAAAAGGTATCTAAAACAAGGCAAGGCAAGGCAAGGCAAGCACGGAGCCGGCCGCCACAGCGATGATGCGCCCTTACGTGCGATGGGGGGCCGTGCCTCAACTTGGGTACGTAGATCGGTTTCATCCCATGTTCCACTCGTTCCATCACGTGGCCGGTAGTTTCTTATCTCATCTGTTGCATTTCCGATATCTCCCGTGGCTTTACATACAGAGTACTCTATATTTTGTTTGACGGTTACTACCGAGAAACACGTGCACTGACGGTGCTGACTGCCTCACAATTTCGGTGGTGATACGGTATTCGGACCGGGCGCCGGGGCCTCACATGCCCTCCACTAAGAAGGCCGTATCGCGCATTCAACATATAACGTTTCTTTTTCACCACAATTCCACCTGCGGGACCGCCAAGACCGGTCCGAGATGTGTCCGGAAGAGTCAGAGAGAGACCACTTTTAAAAAAGATTTTCCCTGTATTCATGCGTCTCGTCAAGAATGACGATGAGAGAAGCTCCTTGACATGTGAAATCCTTCCCATCAGAGCATTGCGTTCTCACGGCATTCCCGGTTCCCATTCCGGCATATGCCTCCTGACAAATGCCGTTTATGGATTGCATGTGAAAAACCATCACGCAACATCTTTATCCTCTGCAACATAGCACGTAATAGAAAGGCCAGTTAATGCTTCTGTGCCTGCCAAGACTCGTCCTGCAAGTGGTCCATGCCGGCAATTGAGGAACGGTCTCCGCCAAATACGGCCGAGCCTGTATGCTGGAGCCAGCAACAACATGGCTTCACATCATCAGCATATGCTATGGCATGCTATCGGCCAGAGTAGGCTTCGTCATCGATACTCAACGCTTCAATCCCTAGCCAGATATAAAGAAATTTCTGGTCGAAGACAGCTTTCACCAGGGCGCCACCAATGCCCCAACACCAACAACAAGAAAAAAAAGAAATCTAAGCCCAACCAAAATATACCTCACAACTATTACAAAGTACCTTTCCCCGGATTTTACAAAGACCGGCGACGCCGCTGCGTCATTGACACATGCTTTGGTACAGCCTTTATCATATGTAACCCATGAACCCATGCCCTCAATCAAAAATGATCCTCGCCCGCCCCACCGCCAGGCCTGTAACTAAAAAGGCTTCTAGCCTCCTTCCACCCAGTACCATGCCCAAAACCCTGGTGAGGGTAGCAGCCACGATCCCATCGTATCCACATCCACAACAAAACCCGGGCCCTTGGGGAAAAAAAATCATGAGCTGCTTACGCTTACATACATACGGAAGAAATTCTCCCACCTACGGCATCATATGACAAGATCCAAACAACTACCGCCGTGATAATAAAAATAATACCTACTGTAAGCCCGCAGGCATGCGCTCCATAGACAAAAACAGCCGCCCCGAGTTTTCGCGCCGAGTAGCTGCCGAGGAGCCGATAGGGCAATTCTGTGGTCCACGTACCGGGTGACGCTGAGAATACAACGCCCGAAATACCCTCTTGCCGGTTAGTACAGTACAAACGTGACTGTTTGACTTCCCCGAAATACCCTACTAACGCCCAACTAGAGTGTGCGAATGGAACGTGATGTGACGGCTAGCTGTACAAAAATATCTCCCTTAAAAAAAAAAAAAAAAAAAAACACTGCTCGTACAGCGGAGGCACAGTAATGGTATTGCTCTATTTTCATCTCTCCCCCCTCTCTCT
>Ga0335075_10000703_pt1 | contig 56988 bp, 59 predicted proteins | sample Lox_Sample_24_FD_206723 | JGI IMG/M metagenome (GOLD analysis project Ga0335075, IMG submission 206723) | Soil microbial communities from Loxahatchee National Wildlife Refuge, Florida, United States - Lox_Sample_2.4 | ecosystem: Environmental > Terrestrial > Soil > Wetlands | place: USA...
CGCTGCTCTACTGGCCGATGGATCCGCGCGAGAAGGACCTCTCGCCGCAGGCGCTGTCGAAGGTCTCCGACTACATGCGCAACGGCGGCACGATCTTCTTCGACACGCGCGATCTCACCCTCGGCGCCACGCGCGGGCCGACCTCGCCCGGCGAGCAGACGTTGCGCCGCCTTGTCTCGAAGCTCGATCTGCCGCCGCTCGAACCTCTGCCGCAGGATCATGTGCTGACGAAGACGTTCTATCTGCTGCGCGAATTTCCTGGGCGCTGGGACGGCGGCAAGGTCTGGGTCGAAGCGCTGCCGAAAGCGGACAAGAACGGCGGTGCGTCACCGGCGCGCGGCGGCGACGGCGTCTCGCCGGTGATCATCGGCAGCAATGATTGGGCCGCGGCCTGGGCGCTCGATGCGCAAGGCCAGCCGCTGGTCGATGTCTCGCCCGGCGGCGTGCGCCAGCGGGAACTGGCATTCCGCTTCGGCGTGAACCTCGTGATGTACACGCTGACCGGCAACTACAAGGCCGATCAGGTGCATGTGCCCGCGTTGCTCGAACGGCTGGGGCACTGAGCATGGCCACGACCGTCGACTTCGCGCCATTCGTGCCGATGACGTTCCTGTGGGCGCTGATCGGGGCGTCGATCCTGCTCACCGGTTACGCGTTCTTCCGTCAGGCGCGCGGCGCGTGGGCGCGCGGGCTGGTGTTCGCGGCAACGATCCTCGCGCTCGCCAATCCACTGCTGGTGCATGAAAAACGTGAGCCGTTGAAAGATGTTGCGGCCATCGTCATTGACCGCTCGCAGAGCATGGGCATCGAGAACCGCACCGCCGATGCGAACAAGGCCTTGGCGGAAATCAAGAAGCGCCTCGGCTCCGACAAGGCGCTCGAAATCCGCGAGACCACGGTCACGACGCAGACGACCGGCGAAGATAACGGCACGCAGTTGTTCTCCGCCCTTAACGCCGCACTCGCCGATGTGCCGCCTGAGCGTCTGGCCGGCGCGATCCTGATCACCGACGGCGAAGTCCATGACGTGCCGAAGACCGCGACGCTCAAAGCGCCGATGCACGCGCTGATCGTCGGCCGCAAGGACGAGCGCGACCGCAAGCTCACCGTCGTCGATGCCGCGCGCTTCGCCATCGTGGGGCAGAGCGCCGATATGACGCTTCGCGTCGATGATTTCGGCGGCAATGGCGGCGTCGCCGATGTCGTCATCCGCGTTGACGGCAAAGACATCGCCGGCCTCGCGGTGCCGATCGGCAAGAACACAACGATCCATGTGCCCATCGCGCATGGTGGCGAGAACGTTGTCGAACTTGAAGCAAAGCCCGGCCCCGCAGAACTCACGCTGCAGAACAACCGCGCCGTCGTCGCCGTCAGCGGTGTGCGCGACCGGTTGCGCGTGCTGCTCGTCTCCGGCGAGCCGCACGCCGGCGAGCGCGTGTGGCGCAATCTGCTGAAGGCCGATCCGTCGGTCGATCTCGTCCACTTCACCATTCTGCGCCCGCCGGACAAGCAGGACTTCACGCCGATCGACGAACTCTCGCTGATCGCGTTCCCGACGCGCGAGCTGTTCTCCGAAAAACTCGACAGCTTCGATCTGATCATCTTCGATCACTATCGTGAGCGCGGGATCCTGCCGCTCGCTTATTTCGAGAACATCGCGGGCTATGTTGAGAATGGCGGCGCGCTGCTGCTGTCGGCAGGTCCGGAATTCTCGGAGCCGACGAGCATCTACCGCACCCCGCTCTCCGCCGTGCTGCCCGCTGCGCCGACCGGCGAGATCGTGCAGCAGGGCTACAAGCCGATGGTCACACCGCAGGGTCAGGCCCATCCGGTCACGCGCGATCTGCCCGGCGCGAATACCGGCACCACGCCGCCGAGCTGGGGCCGATGGTTCCGGCTGATCGGCGCCAACAAAGTCACCGGCGAGACGGTGATGTCGGGGCCCGCCGACAAGCCGCTGCTCGTACTCGACAATGTCGGCAAGGGCCGGGTCGCGGAACTGTTGTCGGATCAACCCTGGTTATGGGCGCGTGGCTTTGAGGGCGGCGGGCCGCAGGCGGAATTGCTGCGCCGCCTCGCGCACTGGCTGATGAAAGAGCCGGAGCTCGAGGAGGAAAGGCTTTCAGCCGGCATCACGGCCGGTGAGCTCAGTATCGAGCGCAGGACGATGGCCGATACGGCCGCGCCGGTCGAGCTGACATTTCCATCCGGAAAACATCAATCCGTCGATCTGACCAAAGCGGAGCCAGGTCTATGGCGTGCGCATGTGAAGGCCGACGAACTCGGCCTCTATCGCCTCACCGATGGAAAGTTGTCGGCAGTCGCGGCCGCTGGCCCGCTCAATCCGAAGGAAGTCGCGGACATGCGCGCGACGGATCAGATCCTCAAACCGGTCGCGCAGCAGACCGGCGGTTCGACGCGCTGGCTGAGCGATGGCGTGCCGGACATCCGCCGTGTCGGTGCGAACGCGACGGCGAGCGGCGAGAACTGGATCGGGCTGCGCAGCAACGGCGCCTATCGCGTGTCAGCGATCGAGCAACAGAGCCTGCTGCCGCCATGGGCAGCATTGCTGCTGTTGCTCGGAACGCTGTTGCTGGCGTGGCGTATGGAAGGCCGCTAGCGGCGGACGACCGAGAGCACGAGATTTGCGACCGCGATACCGACGGCGAAGATCAGGCCATAGGCCAGAAGCGTCAGACCGTTCATCGTCGCGAAATTGTGCCAGTCGGTCGTTGCGTACGCCGCTGCCGGCTGCTTACCGACGGTAACCGCGTACACATAGCCGAGCAGCGCGAACGCGATCAGCGCGACCAGTGTCGTCGTCGCCAGCGACTCCAGGCCCTGCATCATGAACGCAGCGCCCAGCATAATCACGACGCCGATGATCAGCATGACCATGCTCGACGACGTCACGATGGCATGAATGGTGTTCCAGATATCCCAGATGATCGACATAAAGCCCCCTCGATGTCTCAACTTACGCAAGCCGCTCACAGCGGCCGCGCATGCGTCCGTCAGATGGCGTCATTTACGAATGATACACCAAGTTCCGTGACGGAGCTATCGGACGGGAGGGTCTGAAAGGCCCGGTTTTTAAGGTTAATATCGATTAAGCCTGCGGTCAGACCTGACCCAGTGTGCGCAGGCGCACCGAGGGATGAATCTCGTTCTGCGACATCACCACCGTCGAGGGACGGAAGCGTTCGATGATGGAGCGCACGAACGGACGGATCTGCGGCGAGGTCAGCAGCACCGGCAATTCGCCCTTGTTGTTGGCGTCATCGAAGCGATCGCGCACGACCTGGATGAACTGCTGCAGCTGCGAGGGCGCCATCGCGAGCTGGCGGTCTTCGCCCTGCCCGATGATGGATTCGAGGAACGCCTGCTCCCACGCCGGCGACATCGCGATGAGCGGCAGATAGCCGCCCGGTGCTAGATTGGCGTTGCAGAGCTGGCGCGCCAGACGGCCACGCACATGCTCCGTGATGTAGAGCGCGTTCTTGGTGTGACCGACGGCTTCGGCGATGCCTTCGAGGATCGCCGGCAGATCGCGGATCGACACGCGCTCGCCAAGCAACGTCTGCAGCACGCGCTGCACGCCGGTGACCGGGATCTGCGCGGGGATGAGTTCGTCGACGAGCTTCTTGTTCTCCGGCGGCAGATCGTCCAGCAGCTTTTTCGTCTCCGCATAGGAGAGCAGCTCGGCCATATGTGCTTTGAGGATTTCGGTGAGGTGCGTGGTGAGCACGGTGCCCGGATCGACAACGGTGAGGCCGCGGAACGAGGCTTCCTCACGCAGGCTCGCATTGACCCATGTCGCGGGCAGACCGAACGCAGGCTCCGTCGTGTGCGTGCCGGGAAGATCGACGGGCAGACCCTTCGGGTCCATGACCAGGAAGCTGCCGGGATGGAGTTCGCCGCGGCCGGAATCCACTTCCTTGACGCGGATGCGATACTCGTGCGCGCTCAGCTGCATGTTGTCGAGGATGCGCACCGCCGGCATGACGAAGCCCATGTCCTGTGCGAGCTGTTTGCGCAGCGCTTTGATCTGGTCGGTGATGCGGTGGCCCTTCACGTCGTTGATCAGCGGCAAGAGGCCATAGCCCAGTTCGACGCGCAGCAGATCGAGCGCGAGCGCCGAGGCAATCGACTCCTCTTTCGGCGCGGCATCGGCCTGCGCTTTCGCTTCGACAGCGCGGGTCTGCGCTTCGGCGGCGTCTTTCTTCTTGTAGGAAATCCAGGCGAGGCTGCCGATACCGGCGGACAATCCCGCAAACGCAATCGTGGGCATGCCGGGCAGCATCGCCACGACACCCATCACGGCGGCGGCCATGCCGAGCGCCTGCGGGTAGAACGACAGCTGGCCCATCAGAGCCTTGTCGGTCGAGCCTTCGACACCGGCCTTCGAAACCATCAAGCCTGCCGCGGTTGACACGATCAGCGCCGGCATCTGGCTGACGAGACCGTCACCGACGGTCAGCAGAGTGAAGGTCTGCGTCGCGTCGCCGAAGCTCATGCCCTTCTGCGCGACCGCAATGATGATGCCACCGATGACGTTGATGCCCACGATCATCAGGCCCGCAATGGCGTCACCACGGACGAATTTGCTCGCGCCGTCCATGGCGCCGAAGAAATTGCTCTCGAGTTCGAGTTCGCGGCGGCGCGTGCGCGCGGTCGCTTCATCGATCAGGCCGGAGGATAGATCGGCGTCAATCGCCATCTGCTTGCCGGGCATTGCATCCAATGTGAAACGCGCCGCGACTTCGGCGATACGGCCTGAACCCTTGGTGATAACGACGAAGTTCACGATCACCAGGATCGCGAACACGATCAGGCCGATGACGAAATTGCCGCCCATGATCAGCTTGCCGAACGCCTGAATCACGTAACCGGACGCGGCGGTGCCCTCGCTACCATGGCCCAAGATCAGGCGCGTGGAGGCGAGGTTGAACGCCAAACGCATCATCGTGGTGATGAGCAGGATGGTCGGGAAGGAGCTGAACTCCAGCGGCTTCTTTACGAACACCGCCGTCATCAGGATCAGGATCGACAGCGACAGCGAGAACGCAAGGCAGATGTCCAACAGGAACGTCGGCAACGGCAGAATGAGGACCACGAGGATCGCCATGATGCCGATGGCAAGCGCGAGTTCGCTGCGCTTGAGATAGTCGCCGATGGCAGGCAGCGAGAAGCTGAAGCCTGCGGACGGCGCGCTGCCGGCGGTAACGTCGGACATACTCTAACCTTTAGCCTGCGAGCCTTTGTTCACCCGGCGGCGGAACCGCCAGACCGGACTGCGAATATTCGCGCAGCTTGTTGCGCAGCGTACGGATCGAGATGCCGAGGATGTTTGCGGCATGCGTGCGATTGCCGAGACAGTGGCCGAGCGTATCCAGGATCAGATCGCGCTCCACATCGGCGACGGTGCGGCCGACGAGACCGCGCGTGACCGCCGTCGCGTTCTCGACGGCGACCTTCACCGGACCGGGAAGATCATGCGTGGACTGGTGACCGACCTGCGTGCCGTCGGGCAGGCGGATCGCTTCCGGCGCAATCTCCGCACCCGTTGCAAGCAGAACCGAACGGTGGATCGTGTTTTCGAGTTCGCGCACGTTGCCGCGCCAGGGATGACCGGCGAGCACGCGCTCGGTCTGCGGCGCGATCGGACGATAGGGTACGCCATTGGCTTCGGCATATTTGTGCGCGAAGTGGCGGGCGAGCGCCTGGATATCCTTCGGACGCTCACGCAGCGCCGGAATGCGCAGGTTCACGACATTCAGGCGATAGAGCAAGTCTTCGCGGAAGGTGCCGCGCGCGACGCTTTCCGCCATGTCGCGGTTCGAGGTTGCGATGATGCGGATATCGACCTTGACCGGCTTGGTGCCGCCGACGCGGTCGATCTCGCGCTCTTGAATTGCACGCAGCAACTTGGCCTGAAGATGGAACGCCATCTCGCTCACTTCGTCGAGCAGCAGCGTGCCGCCATTGGCCTCTTCGAACTTGCCGATGCGGCGGGCAATGGCGCCGGTGAACGCGCCCTTTTCGTGGCCGAACAGCTCGCTTTCGAGCAGGTTTTCCGGGATCGCGGCGCAGTTGACCGAGATGAACGGCTTGTCGGCGCGCGCGGACTTGCGGTGGACATAACGCGCGAGCACTTCCTTACCCGTGCCGCTCTCGCCGGTGATGAGGATCGAGGCATCGCTCTGCGCGACCTGATCGGCGAGCGCGATGACCGCACCCATCGCTTCATCTTCAAAGATCAGCTGATGCGATTCATCGGCGACGGCCGACAGCACCGCGGCGATCAGTTCCGCATCCGGCGGCAGCGGGAGATACTCTTTCGCACCCGCGCGGATCGCATCCACCGCGCGGCGCGCGTCGGTGCCGACGCCGCAGGCCACGACCGGCGTGCAGATGCGTTCGGTCGAGAGCGCGCGAACGAGTTCGCCGATGTCGAGCGAGATGTCGCAGAACACGAGGTCCGCGCCGCGGCCGCCGCGCAGGCTCGCGAGGCCCTGTTCGATGTCGAGCGCATGCGTGACTTTCGCGCCGCGATCCATTGCGATCTTGGTGGCCGCGCCGATCTGACCCTGCAGGCTGCCGATGATGAGAAGACGCATTAGGATTGCCCCGCTTTGATGATTTCCGTCATGGTCACGCCGAGGCGATCCTCGACCAGCACCACTTCGCCGCGCGCGACGAGACGGTCGTTGACATAGATATCGATGGCTTCACCGACCTTACGGTCGAGCTCGACGATGGTGCCCTTGCCGAGCTTGAGCAGTTCGCTCACTTCCATGGCAGACTTGCCCAGCACCGCAGAGACCGTGACCGGAACGTCGAACACGGCTTCGAGATCCTGCGCGCTGCGCTTGGGCTCCGCCTCGGGCACATCGTCGGTGTTGAGCAGCGCCGGCTGCGCGCCGCGCGGTTCATCGCCACTGAGATCGGGCAGATCGACTTCGTCTGATCCGGCCATGTCCTATTCCTCCGGTGAAACTGAATTGGAAAAGTGTCGTGTGACGATCGCGGCAAAAGCCTGTTCGATCACGGCCTGGCTGCGCTCGGCGCCGCCGCCGCGCCACTCGATGCGGCAGTCGGCGGCCTTGAAGCTGGGATCGGCCGCCGTGACGACACGACCTTCAAAGCCCTCTTCATGCGCGATCTCGTTCAGGCGCTCGCCCAGCGCTTCGATCACGCGCGGTGCCGCGCGCAGCACGATGCGCGGTTCGCCGATCGCCTGATGCATCGCCTCGCGGAACGCGAGCTCGACATCGGCGGCGGGAAGCGCCTCGAGCGCCATCGGCGCCAGCTTGCGCGCCGCGGCGAACGCGAGTTCGGCGGCTTCCTTGCGGACATATTCGATATCGTTGTGCGTGCGCGACAGGGCCTCGCGCAGGACGCCGGCAAGATCGCGCACGCCCTGCGCAACCGCTTCGAGCGCACGCGCCTCGCCGGCCTTCATGCCTTCGCCCCGCGCCTTGGCGCACATCTGGTCGATCTCGTCGGCGGTCATCGTCTTCTTGGCGCGCGCGCGGGCGGCCAGGGACACGCGATCGCCGGTGTCCGTGAATTCGGTGTCGAATTTGAAGGGCGCGGGTGTCATCAGTAGACCAGCTCGTCTTCGCCCTGCTTGTTGGCGATCATGATCTCACCCTTGTTGGCAAGATCCTTGGCAACATTGACCATGCGCATCTGCGCTTCGTCGACGTCCTTCAGGCGCACCGGGCCCATCGCCTCCATGTCTTCGCGCAGGATCTTGCCGGCGCGCTCGCTCATGTTGGAGAAGAAGATATCGCGCAGAGAGTCGGTGGCACCCTTGAGCGCGAGACCAAGCTTGTCCTTCTCGACATGGCGCAGCAGCGTCTGGATCGAACCCGGATCGAGCTTGCCGAGATCCTCGAAGGTGAACATCAACGCCTTGATGCGCTCGGCGCTATCGCGCGAACGCTCTTCCAATGCCGTGATGAAGCGGCTTTCGGTCTGACGGTCGAAATTGTTGAAGATTTCGGCCATGTGCTCGTGGCTGTCGCGCTTGGCGGTGCGGGCGAGGTTCGACATGAATTCGACGCGCAGGGTCTTCTCGACCTTGTCGAGGATGTCCTTCTGCACACTTTCCATGCGGAGCATGCGCTGCACGACTTCCATCGCGAACTCTTCCGGCAGTGCGCCGAGCACGCGAGCGGCATGCTCCGGCTTGATCTTGGAGAGCACGACGGAAACGGTCTGCGGATATTCGTTCTTGAGATAGTTCGCCAGAACCGTCTCGTTCACATTGGCGAGCTTGTCCCACATGGTGCGGCCGGCGGGACCGCGGATTTCTTCCATGATCGAGCCGACCTTGTCGCCAGGCAGAAGGCGCGACAACAGACGCTCGGTGGATTCATAGGAGCCCATCAGCGAACCCGTGCCCGACATCTGGGACACGAAATCCACCATCAGCTTTTCGACGACGCTGGCCGAAATCGTACCCAGGTTCGACATGACCTGAGAGACTTCCTTGAGTTCTTCTTCGTCCATCATCTTCCAGAGCTGCGACGCGTATTCGTCGCCGAGAGAAAGAAGAAGGACGGCCGAGCGCTCTGCGCCGGTCAACTGGCGGATATCTTCGCGAACGGCGGGTTTGACGGCGCGGCTCATGGATTACACCGGTTGATGGAGCCAGGTGCGCAGGATCGCGAGCGCTTCTTCCGGATGCGCCTGCACGACCTCGCCCACCTTGCGAACTGCGGATTCACGCACCTGACCTTCGATGCGCGAGATATCGATCATGTTTTCACGCTGCGGCGCGGGAAGCGCCGCGGGCTGTGCGGCAGCGTCACCACCGGCAGCCGTGATCGCAGCCGGCGCCGGCAGCTGACCGGCGACGACCGCGCCCGGTGCGATCTGCGCAGCCGCATAGCTCACCGGCGCGAACATGCGCTGGATCAGCGGACGGGCAACGAAGAAGCCGATCAGAAGGGCGGTCACGCCGAAGATCGCGGCCTCGATGATCTTGAACCAGTACGCGCCGTCCAGCCCGAGCAGCGGTGTCGGCGCGGGCGTGGCCGTGGCCGTGTCGATCTTGGCGAACGCCATGCTGGTGACCTGGACCTGGTCGCCACGGGTCGCGTCGAAGCCCATGGTGGATTTGACCAGCGCTTCGATCTGCTTCATCTCGGCCGGTGTGCGCGGCTTGTAATCGCCGTCCTTCGCGCCATCGACGACGACGGCGACGGAAAGATGTTTCACCACACCGCCATCGACGGTGCTGGTCTTGGTGGTCTTGGAGATTTCGTAATTGGTCGTCTCTTCCGTGCGGCCCGACGCGGACTTGGTGTTGTCGGTGCTGCCGCCGCTTTGATTTGGGAGCGCGCTCGCCACGCTGACCGAATTGCTGTTGGCATTGGTGTCGGACGAATTCTGCTCGACCGTCTGCGTGGAGCGCACGACCTTGCTGTCGGGATCGAACGTCTCGCTGGTTTCGCTGGTGTGGTTGTAGTTCATGTCGGCGGTGACCTGCACGCGGGTGTGACCGCTGCCCACGACGCTGCCGACAATGGATTCTATGCGGGTGCGCAGGCGATCCTCGAACTGGGTCGTGTGCTGCTCTTCGCCCTCGGCCATCGCGTCGGGGCCCGATTTGTCGTCGCCGCCGGCAAGCAAGGTTCCGCGATCGTCGACGATCGCGACGCGGTCGGGATTGAGAGAGGCCACCGCGGCCGCGACGAGATGCTGGATCGCCTGCACCTGGCCACGCTCCATCTGGCCCCGCGTCTTCAGGACGACCGATGCGCTCGGCGATTGCTCTTCGCGCGAAAAGATCTGGCGCTCCGGCACCACGAGATGCACGCGCGCGCTTTCGATGCCTTCGATGGTCTGGATCGAGCGCGCCAGCTCGCCCTCGAGGGCACGCAGGCGGTTGATGTTCTGGACGAACGCCGTCGTGCCGAATGCATCGGACTTGTCGAAGATCTCGTAGCCGACGCCGGCCGCGGGCAGATTGTCCTGCGCCAGCGCCATGCGCAGCTTCTGAACCTGATCGGCCGGCACCAGGATCGTGCCGCCGTCTTTCAGATCGTAGGGAACGCTCATCCCGTCGAGCTTCGCGGTGACCGCCGAGGCGTCGCGAGACTCAAGACCGGAGAAGAGGATCGATTTCGGCGGCTGCGTGAGAACGCCTGCCGTGTAGAGGAAGAATGCGGTCAGCGCGGCTGCAACGCCCGCCATCACGCCGAAGCGTGCTGCACCGATGGCTTTGACAAATTCCGGCAATGAATGCTCCCAGCGCCTGTTCGCTGGGCAAACTTTGCCGGGGTTTAGGTAAAGGCGGACTTAACGCGTTTTCGAAATCGCAGTTCAGAACTTGGAAAGCGGAGTTAACAGATCCTTACCGTTCCTAATTGCGATACTGCTGCACACGCGTCGCGCGCAAACCGGCCAGACCATGGCGGTCGATGGCGCGCTGCCAGGCGAGGAATTCCTCGACGGTCAGCGTGTAGCGCTTGCAGGCTTCGTCGAGACTCAGCAATCCACCGCGCACCGCGGCGACCACTTCGGCCTTGCGACGTATGACCCAGCGCTTCGTGCTGGGCGGAGGCAAATCGGCGAGCGTCAGCGGGCTGCCGTCGGGCCCGATGACATAACTCACACGCCCCCTACGATCATCGCCCATCATCATGCTGCTCCTGACTCCATCACCCGACGCAAACCTAACCTCACGCGATTTAAGAAAAGGCCAAGAACGACGGTAAATGGACTCATAAACATTCCTCGAAACTTGTACTGAAACGGGACGCAGGCGCCGCGCTTTCACGCGGCGCCTGCATTTATTGCTAGCCCTGCAACTGCATCAGCGTGTCGAGCATCTGCGATGCCGTCGTCACCACGCGCGCAGACGCGGAATACGCACGCTGCGTCGTGATCATGTTGGTGAACTCGGTCGCAAGATCGACGGTGGAACCTTCGAGCGAGTTCGATGCGATGGTTCCCGAACCGCCGGTGCCGGCGCCGTTGAGCATCGGCGTGCCCGACTGCGCGGTCTGCGCGAATGCGTTGCCGGAAACCGACGACAGGCCGTCCGCATTGGCGAAGGTGACGAGCGGAATCTTGAACACCGCCTCGCTCAGGCCGTTCGAATAGTTCGCGTTGACCGTTCCATCCGGATCGATCTTCACCCCGGTGACGCTGCCGAACACCGCGCCGTCGACATTCGAGTTCGTCATCACCGAGTCCGTGTCGAACTGGCTGGTGCCGTCGGTCTTGCCGACGGTGCCCATGTCGATCGAGATGTTCTGCGTCTGCAGACCGGACGCCGAGTTGAACGGGATCGAGAGCGTGAAGGTGCCGGACGGCGGCGATACCGTCGTATTCGTCGGAACGACGGTCGCGAGATTGCCGTTCGAGTCGAACGTCATCTGGCCGCTGGCGATCGGATTGACGGCCGGCGAGATGTTGCCACCGTCGCCGCCGTATTCGACCTCGTAGTTCCACTGGTTCGCGCCCGTCTTCACGTAGTTGAAAATCAGGGGCTGCGACCCGCCCTGCGTGTCGTAGACATTGATCGTGCGCGAGAATTGCGGCGTGTCGCCACCATTCGTCGGGTCCGATGTCATGTTGTGGTTCGTCAAACTGTAGGTGGAGTCGATCGGCGCGCCGGCCTGCAGGTTCTGCTGCAGCGACATCGTCGTCGTTGCTTCGCCCTTGCCCGCGAGATCGGAGAGGTTGATCGCCTGCAGTGCGTTCGGGTTCGTGGTCGGATCGCCGTTGCCGTTGATCGCCCAGCCCATCAGATAGAGGCCGGAAGTGTTCTCCAGATTGCCGTTCGCGTCCGGCGTGAAGCTGCCGGCGCGCGTATAGAGCGTCTGACCCGAGAGGTCCGGCGATGTGCTGACCTGGAAGAAGCCGTTGCCGGAGATCGCGAGATCGGTCGGCGAAGACGTCGAGATCAGCAGGCCCTGCTGGACGATGTTCTGCTGGGCGCTGGCCATGACGCTGGCGTCGGACACGCCCGCGCCGCCGCCGGCGGAAGCAAGCATCGTCGCGAACGCGCTGTTCGAAGTCTTGTAACCAACGGTGTTGACGTTGGCGATGTTGGAAGACGAGATGCTCAGCGCGCGGCTGTTGGCATCGAGACCGGCAACGCCGATCATCATTGCATCGTAAAGGCTCATAGTCTTTTTCCCGTTGGCATCCGGATCTTCGCCCGTTAGCCGATTTCTCAAGGCCGCCGCCTTCTGGGCAGCCGGTTTCGTTCCATCAATTCGATGTGCTGTCGGCCGTCGCCGTGTTGCCGACCAGGGAGACGTCCGAGAGCGGAATCTCCATGGAGCTCAAAATCAGTTGCGGCGTGGAGCCGGACATGTCGACGGCGGTGACGAGCGCCTTGCTGGCAATCGTGCTTGTGACCGCCGAGCCATCGGACGCCGTCGCCGAAACGGTCAGCGTGTACTGGCCGTCCGGCAGCTGGTTGCCGCTTGCATCCTGGCCGTTCCACGAGAAGTCGTTGTTGCCGGCGGAAGTCGAGCCGCTCGTCGTGTAGACGACCTGGCCGGCCGAATTCGTAACCGAGAGTGTCGTGCCCGCCGATGCCGCGCCGAGATTGTAGGTCCAGTCGACATTGCCGTTTGCGAGTGAGCCCATGCCATTGGTCATCACAACCGTGTGGCCGATATAGTTCACCGCGGATGACGCCTGCTGGCTCATGCTGAGCGCGATGAGCGATTGCAAGTTGGTATTGGTGTTCATCTGCTGCTCGACGCCGGAGAATTCCACGAGCTGCTGCGTGAACTGGTTGGAGTCCATCGGGCTCAGCGGGTCCTGGTTCTGCAGCTGCGTGGTGAGAAGTTGCAGGAACGTGTCGAAATTGCCCGCGAGCTGCTGCGTCGCCGTGGTCTGCGCGCTGTTGAGCGACGTGTTGGTGGTGTTGTCGACGGTGGTCATGCCGTTCTCCTAGACGCGGATATCGAGGCGCCCGTCACCGGACGCGGTGTTGAAACTGGACAGGGAGGCATTTGCGGCTTCGGCGCGTGCGACAACCGCGTCCGGCAGGCTGCGCGCTCGCGCCATGGAGGCGCCGCCTCCGTCGCCCTGCCGTTCCTCGCCTTTAAGCGAGAAATTAAGGCTGTTGTTGGACAGGTCTAAGCCCGCATCCTTCAACGACCGTTCAAGATTGTGTGAATCCTGTTTCAGCAGCGCGAGCGTCTGCGGCTGCTCGGCGCTCAGCGTCGCCTGCACCTTGCCGTCGCGATCGACGGTGAGATGGACATCGACGCGGCCCATTTCCGGCGGATCCATGCGGATATCGAACGTCTTGGTTCCCGCGGCCGATTTCCCAGCAATGGCGGCCGCGAGCGCCGGGATGTTCGGCTGGGTGTCGCCCTGCGCTGCCGGGGACGGTGTGTGCTGCGCGGCGCCCGCCTGCGACGGCGCGGTTGCGTTTACAGCGTTTGGTGTTGCCACGGCCACAACCTGCGTTGCGGGCGCGACAGGCTGCGGCGCCGCAGTGGCGGGCATGGGATTGACCGCGGGCTGATCCGTTGCCGCGACATCGGTCTTCGCAGCATCGTCCGAAACCGCACGGTTCGGATCGCGCGATGCATCGCGCGGATCGTTCTGTGAATTCTGCGCGGCTTTTCCGGCCGGGCCGGATTGCTGGGCGGACACGATATCGACCGACGACGTCGTCCTGGCCGTCGATGCCACGTCAGGCGTATCTGTTTTGGCAGGCGCAGCCTGTTTCGGCGACGAGACCGTCATCGTGCCGCGGACAGCGTTCAGCATCGCCGTGACATTCGCCGCCAGCGTCTGCGCGATGCGCGGCGCGGTGCTTGGCGCGGGCTGCTGTGCATCACTCTTCGCCGCGGCAACGATCTCATCCATCGCCTGGCGGGAGATTTCCTTTGCAGGTGCGTTCTGGTCATTCGCCGCGCCGGATTTCGTGGCCGTGTCCGCGGAAGCCGCTTTGGCACGTGGATCGATGGGTGCGTTGGCCTTGGCATCGGCGATATTCTTGAGAGACGGCGCTGCCCTTCCCAGCTGCGTATTCGGCGCGGCCGTCGCCGCCGGGGCGACAGTCTGCTCGACCGACGGTGCATCTTCGGCATCGGCACCGTCATCATTGGCTGCCGATTGCGGCGCGAGGGCAGCGCGCACCGGCGCCGGCGCGCGGACGGCTTCGACCGCCGTGACGCTCGGTGAATCCGCCGGCGACTTTTCGGATTTCTTTTCGGTCTTCTTCGCGGCTTTCTCTTCGGCGCGCGCTTCCTTGCGTGCGGCTTTCGCATCCGTCGAGGGACGCGTGCGATCGATCGCCTTATCCGACTTGACGGCGTGCGTGTCGCGCGGCGCGACATCGTGCGCGGGCTTTGCAGCAGCCGCATAAGATGCAAGCACGGCGTGGAAGCTGCCGTCCTGCGCATCCGCAAGATGCGACGACGCCGGCGCCGCAGGCGCGTTACCAGATGTTGAAAGCATGGCTTGAATGGAGGCCACGAAAATATCCGCAATTGTTCGCGGATCACAAAGCAAGGGCCGGACCAACTGCGCGGACGCGATTTTTCCTTTTGTTTTCGCGCTTTAATGCACGTCCGCCGGCGGCGCCGCCAAGGCACGTTCTGCCTCGTGCGGCAAACTCTGCCGTGTGAGGGTGGCGAAAAATTCTTCGAAAAGCCCGGAATTTCCGGCGTTTTCGGTGGCACGAAGCCTGCACTTACGTTCACCGGAAACGTGTCTGTTGCGGAGTTCACCGTGGGTCTGAGCGGGATCATGTCGAGCGCCTTGTCTGCGCTGCAGACAAACACGGAAGCGCTGCGCGTCACCTCCAACAACATCGCCAACATGAACACGCAAGGCTATGCGCGCCGCGTGGTCAATGAAGGAACGCTGAACTCCGGCACGCAGCTCGGCGGTGTCGACATCGATTCCGTTCAGCGCATCATCGACAAGTATCTGGATCAGGAAGTCACAACGGCGAACGGAACCTCGGCGCAGTACGACGCACAAGCCGGTGTCTATAGTCAGTTGAACGGGCTGCTCGGATCGCCGGGCGACAACACCGCGCTGACCACGCAGCTTACCAACGTCTCGTCCGCCCTCGCCCAGTCGGTCCTGTCGCCGACCGACACCGCGACGCAGCTTGGCACGCTGAGCTCGTTCCAGAGCCTGGCGACACAGATCTCGTCGCTGTCGACATTGATCAACGGACTGCGCACCCAGGCCGACCAGCAGATCTCCGGTCTCGTCACGCAGGTCAACACGCTGCTGAAGCAGATCCACGACCTGAACACCCAGGCACAGCAGGCGACGGCTGCCGGCGACACCGGCTCCGGCGTCTTCGACCAGCGCGATCTGGCAGTCCAGAGCCTCGCGCAGCTCGTCGGCATTCGCACCCAGACCCAGGCCGATGGCAGCGTGTCGATCGCGACCACCGACGGCGTCAGCCTGGTCGGCGCGACCTATGCCCAGCTTTCCTATACCGGCGGCGCCACCAACGGCACCTATGGCCCGATCACGATGCAGAGCATCAACCCGAACACCGGGGCCACGATCGGCTCGCCGCAGATTCTGGACTCGCATCTCGACTCCGGCCAGATCAAGGGCCTCATCGACATGCGCGATGGCAGCCTTGCCAACACCGCGGAGGAACTCGGCAATCTCGCGCGCACGACCGCACTTGCCTACAACGCCCAGCACAACGCCAACACGTCCTATCCGCCGGCGACGGAGCTGGACGGACGCGACACCGGCCTGCTCTCCACCGACTCCCTGAACTTCACGGGCAAGACGACCATCGCGGTCGCGGACTCGAGCGGCAATCTGGTCTCACGCGTGGATGTCGATTTCGATGCCGGAACGATCTCTGTCGACGGCGGCGCGACGACGAGCTTCACCAACACCGTCGGCGGGTTCACCTCCGCGCTGAACAGCGCGCTCGGCAGCAACGGTACGGCGAGTTTCACCGACGGCACGCTCTCCATCGCCGCCAACAACGGCAATGGCGTCGTCGTGAAGGACGATGCGACCACGCCGTCCAGCCGCGGCGGCACGGGCTTCTCGCAGTTCTTCGGCCTGAACGACCTCTTCCGCACCAGCCAGCCTTCGATCCTGTCGACCGGGCTGTCGGCGAGCGATGCGAGCGGCCTCGCCGCCGGCGGCCAGATGAGCTTTGCGCTGAAGGGCTCGGACGGCAGCATCGTCAAGCAGGCCACGGTCAACATCACCGCCGGCATGACCATCGGCAATGTGATCAGCGCGATGAACACGGCGATGGGCGGCACGGTGTCGTTCGCACTGAACAGCGACGGCTCGATCAGCGAGACCGCGGCCAACCCGTCGGACAACCTCACCGTTACCTCGGATTCCACACAGCGCGGCTCGACCGGCATGAGCTTCAGCGAGCTGTTCGGCATCGGCGACCAGCAAGCCGCGAACTTCGCATCCAGTTTCTCGGTCAATCCGGCGCTCGTCAGTTCGCCGCAAAATCTGTCCTTCGCGCAGGCCGATATCGACTCCACGACGGTGGCGGGCGACAGCATCATCGGTCACGGCGACTCGAGCGGCGCGCTGGCGTTGCAGAATGTGGGCACCGCGACGCAGAGCTTCGCAGCGGCGGGCAATTTCAGCGCCCGCAGCGGCACGCTCAACGATTACGCCGCGTCGTTCTATCAGGACGTCGCGCTCGCCAGTTCCACCGCGACGTCGAACCAGACCGCACAGGACGACCGCCTGCAGGAGGCGCAATCGCGCCAGTCCTCGAATTCCGGCGTCAGCCTCGACGAAGAGCTGACCAACCTCACCACCTATCAGCAAGCCTATAGCGCCAGCGCGCGCATTCTGACCGTCGTCGATCAGATGTACGACACGCTGCTGCAGATTCAGTAGGAGTAGTCCATGACCATCGACCGCGTCGCCACCAACACGCAGTCCCAGTACCTGCTGAACCAGATCATGCAGGCGACGAATGCGATGAACAAATCGCAGGAACAGGTCACATCGGGCAAGGTGTCGGACGATTATGCCGGCATCGGCGGGAAGACCGGAGCGCTCGAGGCCGCGCGCGCCAGTGCGGCACGTGCCAGCGCCTACCAGTCGAACACCCAGGGTGCGATCAACCAGGTCGATCTCCAGGACAACCAGCTGACCGAGCTCGGCAGCATCGCCTCGGACCTGCAACAGGCGATCACCAGCGCCGTCGGCAACAACGATGCCACCGGCCTGATGTCGGAAGTGCAGAGCGTGTTCGATCAGGTATCGCAGGTCCTAAACGCCAAGGATGCGAACGGCAACTATCTCTTCGGCGGCGACAAGGACAACGTGCCGCCGTTCAATGTGACGTCGCTGTCGCAGCTCGCAAGCCTCTCCAATGTTTCGGACGCGTTCTCAAACGGCACGCAGACGAAGTCGGTGATGGTTGCGGACGGGCAGTCGGTCCAGATCGGCGTTCTCGCCTCCGATATCGGCACGCAGATCATGCAGACGCTGAAGGACATCGCGACCTTCAACGCGGGATCGGACGGCAACATGACCGGCCAGCTTACGGGCACACAGTCTACTTTCCTGTCCAACGAGATCCCGACTGCACAGAGCGCGGCACAAGGCATCAACGGCGCCACCGCGGCGAACGGCGATGTCTACAACCGCCTCAACGACGCCGCCGACCAGCAGCAGGCGCTTTCAACGCTCTACACCGGCTTCGTTTCGAACATCGAGGATGTCGACATGCCGACCGCGATCACGCAGCTGAACCAGAACCAGACCGCGCTTCAGGCTGCGATGGAAGTGACCGCGCAACTCGGCCAGATTTCGCTGCTCAACTACCTGCCGAACAACTAGGTTCCGCAGGATCGCTTGCGGCCCCGGCCCGGGGGGACTATAGGCCCCGGCCATGAGCCGTCCGCGTATCGTTGCCGCCATGTCGGGAGGGGTCGATTCCTCCGTCACCGCCGCGCTTCTGGCGCGCGCGGGTTTCGACGTCGTGGGCGTGACACTGCAGCTTTATTCCGCCAGCACCGCGAAGCGCAAAGGCGCGTGCTGTGCGGGGCAGGACATCTATGACGCGCGCCGTGTTGCGGAGACGCTCGGCATTCCCCATTACGTACTCGACTATGAAGAGCGCTTCAAGCAGCGCGTGATCGCGGATTTCGCAGAGACCTACGCGCGCGGCGAAACGCCGATCCCCTGCGTGCGTTGCAATGAGCGCGTGAAGTTCGCCGATCTGATGGACACCGCGCGCGAACTCGGCGCCGAAGCGCTCGCGACCGGCCATTACGTTCGCCGTGTCGAAGGTCCGAATGGCGCGGAGTTGCATCGCGCCGTCGATCATTCGCGCGACCAGAGCTACTTCCTGTTCGCGACGACGCAGAAGCAGCTCGATTATCTGCGCTTTCCCATCGGCGAAATGGACAAGCGCGAGGTGCGCGCCATCGCCGCCAAACTCGGCCTTCTCGTCGCCGACAAGCCGGACAGCCAGGACATCTGCTTTGTGCCCGACGGTAAGTACACGACCATCGTGCAGAAGATGCAGCCCGATGCGGCAACGCCTGGCGAGATCGTCGACGGCGCCGGCAATGTGCTCGGCCGCCATGACGGCGTGATCCATTTCACCGTCGGACAGCGCAAGGGCCTCGGCCTCTCCGGCAATGGCGAGCCGCTGTTCGTCCTGAAGCTCGATGCGGCGAAGGCGCAGGTCGTCGTCGGCCCGCGCGATCAGCTTTCGTCGCGCACGATCCGCCTGCGCGATGTGAACTGGCTCGGCGGCGACGAGACCATGATCGAATGCGCTGTGAAGGTGCGTTCACTCCGGCCGCCGATCGCCGCGCGTGTCATGCGCGGCCCGGACCGCACTGCCGAGGTCGAACTGCTCTCACCCGAAGATGCCGTCGCGCCCGGTCAGGCCTGCGTCTTCTATGAGCGCGACGGCACGCGCGTTCTCGGCGGGGGCTGGATCGCCCGCACGGAACCAGCGATGAAGGCGGCCTAGGGCGACAACACGTCAAATGCCGCGCCCGGCCGCCTCACTCCGGCACGCTACTTCGACTCGACCGCTCTGCCGCGGAGTTCGAAAGCGAGATCAAGGGGCGAGCCGCCGAAACAGACGTGCAGCGGTTGCCATGATGTGCAGGCGCCGCTTCCTGTGGGATTCTCCCACACCGCTTCATGGCCCTGGACGGTCGCGCTGACGTTCCAGCCCCACTCGCTGCAGGTCTCGAAGTTGCAATTGGCCACAACCGAGACCCACCACGTGCCTGCTTTCAGCTTCACGCGCTTCGGCAGCGTGCACTGGAAGGAGCCGCCGTTGTCTGCACAGTTGAGCGTAAACGGACCCTGCTTCACGCGATTGGGCTTGCCCTTCTTGTCGCTGTAGAAGGTGACGACCTCAGACGTGGCGGGACCGGAGCCATTGAAATACATCCCGGTCACATCCACTTCGCTGATGAGCCAGGTCTGGCCCGAGGGAACGGCGAAATCGTCCGCCCCGGCGGTCGTGTTCGCGTCCGAGTTCTGTGAAAAGACCGTCCCTTCGGACGCGGAATTCTGATTCCAGAGTACGGCGGGCTTGGCGGCAAATGCATTGCCGGCAATCAAAGGCAAAACCGCGATCGCGCCGAGAATGGGTGTGCTGTTCATTGGCGATTACTCCTGATGTGCCTCACTTGCCGGCATCCTATGCCGACTTTCGTGTTCGCACTACCGTCCCGTGTCGCTGCCGGTTCCTCAACTGTGCTGCCGGTGGCGGATTCGCGATTTCTTGCGATATCTGATGTGGCGCGAGGCCCGAACACGGTTTTCGACCGGTGCGGGATCCCTCGCCTTGACAGGGGTTGGACCCGCCCCTTACATCCCGCGCCTCACGCGGGTTTGGCAGCGTAGCTCAGTGGTAGAGCAGGGGAATCATAATCCCTTGGTCGGGGGTTCAAATCCCTCCGCTGCTACCAGCCCGTAACACCGCCCAATTATAAGAGGCGACCATGAGCGCTCAGCCGAAGCCCGTCGCCCTCCCCTCCCTCGACGATATCCGCGCCGCCGCGAAACGCATCGACGGCCAGGTGCAGCGTTCGCCGATGCGCCATTCGGTGACACTGTCGGAGCTCGCGGGCTGCGAGATCCATCTGAAGTTCGAAAACCTCCAATTCACGTCCTCATTCAAGGAGCGCGGCGCGCTGAACAAGTTGCTGTCGCTGACCGAGGAGCAGAAGAAGCGCGGCGTCGCGGCGCAATCCGCCGGCAACCACGCGCAGGCCGTCGCCTATCACGCCGGGCGGCTCGGAATCTCCGCCACCATCGTCATGCCGGAATTCACGCCCTTCATCAAGATCAAGCACACGAAGGATTTCGGCGCGCGTGTCGTTCTCCACGGTGCGACACTCAGCGATGCATTCTTCCGCGCCAATGCCATCGCGCAGGACGAAGGCCGCACTTTCATTCATCCTTACGACGATCCCCAGATCGTTGCGGGCGCGGGAACCTGCGGTCTCGAGATGATGGAGGATGCTCCCGATCTCGACATCATCGTCGTGCCGATCGGCGGTGGCGGATTGATCTCCGGCATTGCGCTCGCGGCGAAAGCGATCAAGCCGTCGATCACGATCTATGGCGTGCAGACCAAGGCTTATCCGTCGATGTACGACGTGATCAAGGGCGCGAACCTGCCCTGCGTCGGCCAGTCAGTCGCCGAAGGCATCGCAGTGAAGCAGCCAGGCGATCTCAACCGCGTGATCGTCAAGGAATGCGTGAAGGATATCTTCCTCGTCAGCGAGGATGAGATCGAGCACTCCATCGCCGACCTGCTTGCCATCGAGAAGACGGTCGTCGAAGGTGCCGGCGCGGCCGCGTTCGCGGCCGTGCGCGCGAACCCCGATGTGTTCGCGGGCAAGAAGGTCGGCGTGCTGCTCTCCGGCGGCAACATCGACATGCGCCTGCTGTCGAATGTGGTTCTGCGCGAGCTCGCACGCGAAGGCCGTGTGTTCTCCGCCGTCATCGAGATCGAAGACCGCCCGGGCATCCTGGCGCGCATCGCGACGCTCGTCGGCGAAGCGGGCGGCAACATCCTGGAAGTCACGCACAACCGCATGCTGATGGACACGTCGGCGAAATCCGCGATGCTCGGCGTGATGATCGAGGCGCAGGACACCGCCCACGCCAACGAAATCCGCGCACAGCTTCAGAACGCGGGCTTCAAACTGAAGGCGCAGGACTAACTATAATCGCACAGGCAGTATCAATCCCAAGCCGCAAGGTCAGGCTCGTGCATCCACGAGTAAAACTGTCCGTCGTGCGCGACGGCGATAGTCAGCATTTCCACGAACATTCCCCTCACAGCCTCATCTGTGAGCGGCTGCTTTCGACGCATGAACACCATACCGTTAGGCTTCGTGTGGACGATTTTCCAACCGGCCGGAGCGGCAAATGTCGAAATGCGTTGAGGATCAATATCCAGACGCGTCTCAACTTCATGACTTTCGTCGAGATTTAGCCCCTCGGCATCGCGACAAGACCAATAAAACGAATCGGGCGAGCACATGCGAGTGATCGCGGCTTGCAGTTTCACACCTGCCGTTTGTGGGTCTCTCTCGCTCAAACTTTAGCCCTTGCCCGCTTCCTTTTTGCAGGCGTCCGTCAGCTCGTCGATGTCATAGCTCTTGCACTTCGGCACCAGCGCCTGAGCATCCGCATCGCGGCCTTCGAGGCGATAGAGCTGGATGCGCTTGGGCAACAGCACCGGCGAATCCTCGAAGCGGATGACGGCCTGATCCATCAGCGCCTGCGCGTGGCTGTAGTCGCTGCGCGAGATGTAGATGTCGGTGAGCTTGGCATACACCTCCCACGACGGCTCCGGGCTTTGCGTCGCGCGGACCAGCGCGGCTTCGGACATTTTCGGATTGCGGCTGTCGTAATATTCCGCAGCGACGAAATCCGTGTAGGCGTGATCGGCGGTCGGCGGAGTCGTGGCGCGCTGCACCTGCCCCGCGGCACCAGCGGCGCTTCCCTGGCTTGCGTCGGCGACAAAGGCCGATGCGTTCTCCGCATCCGTGTAATGCGACAGCAATGCGATCAGATGCGGCTTGAGCGGTGATTTGCTTTCCGCGGCCCAGGGCAGCGGTGTCGGCGACACCGGCGGCAGGTCACGATAGGCCGTATACAGATAATTGCTGAGAAGATCGGCGCGCATCGTTGCGGGATGATGCGTCGTGGCATCTTCCGCCATGCTATCGACGGCGGAATCGAACGCAAAGATCGCGATGTCGGCCATCTGATCGGTGCTTGGGCGACCGCCGGTGGCGATGGTGCCGACGATGCTGAGCCCGCCTCCGAGCTTGCTCATGAACCCGCCGCTGTCGGACGACGACGAGCCTTTATCCTTTTCTGCGGCCTGTTTGGCCGCCGCTGCCGCGGCCGCCGCTTCTGCTTCCTGCTGCGCAAGCTTGTCCATCACCGCGAGCGGGGCTTCGGGGTCGTAACCGGCCTTCACCATCATATCGAAGCCGAGTGCGTCCGCCTCGTCTTCCTGGCTCTTCGACATCTGCGGCATCAGCACATTGGCGCTGAGCTTGGCGAGATGCTGCGCGACATCGAGCCCGCGCAGAACATTCGCGCCGGCATGTCCGCCGATCGTCGCCTGCGCGCCCTGTGCCACGACATCGACTGCCGTGCCGTGCACGACCGCGAAGTATTGCGCCTTCTTGGCCCAATCGGGCTGCGAATGGCGCAGGATCGCGTGGCTGAGCTCATGGCCCATGACGAAGGCGAGCTCGTCTTCGGTCTCGAGCTGTTCGAGCAGACCGACCGTCACGATCATCGTGCCGTCTGGCGTGCACTCGCCGGCGAATTCCGGCGTCGCAAGCACGCGGATGTCGGGCTGGAACGACGGCGGCAGCTGAATGCCCGCGAGCAGCCGCATCATCACGCCATGCACATAGTCATGCAGTTCGCGCGATGGCACGAAGCCCTGCCCGCGCGTGCGCATGATGCCCAGCGCGAGCGGCCGGCCTTTCAGCACATCGCTGTAGTCCTTCGCCGGCTTGAACGTGTCGATCGCCTTGCCCTTGGACGGATAGCCATTGCCGCTGAACAGGCCTGCACCGGCCGATGATGACAGAAGCAGCAGTGACGCGAGCGAGAGCGGAATAAGTCCCTTGTGCATCACTTGCCTCCCGTCTTCGGGCAGCCTTCGCCCAGGCCGCGCGTCGCGCCAACCTTCTGCTGGTTCGATCCCATCGCGAGATTGCGGCACACGGCGGGAAGCTTTCCGGCGAAGCGGTACCTCACCATATAGGGCGGTACCCAGACTTTCTTTCCGCTTAGCGTCACCTGCAGCATCATGTTCGGTGCGCGGCCGGTGATCGGCGTGCAGGCCGGGAATTTGGCGGCGTCGAGCGATTCCGTCCGCTTGCCCTGCGCCGCGTCATAGAGATCGACCTGTGGCGTACGCGCGGCGATCACGAGATCGCCGGAGGCCGAACAGCTGTCGCCGTCAGCCAGCGCCGGCGTCGCCGCCAGTGCGAACATGAATATGAGCGCTGCTCTCATTCGATCCCCCGATTTCCGGTTCGCCTCCGGCGACGTGGTGAAGATAGCCCCAGAACGCATCGGGCGCATCCACCAGAAGCAGCGCGGCAAGCTCGGCGGAAACGAATACGACTTCGACCCAATTGGCAACCGACAGACCGGCCGCCCGCGTCAGAAGCAGGCCCGCCCCGAGACCCAGTCCAAATCCGAGGTAGTGCCAGACATTTTCGACAAATTTGTCGAAGAAATACTCGAGCGTCGCGCTCAGGTCGCGATCGGTTTCCCCCGACAGATGCCGCCGGCGCTTGCGGCGCACGGTGCGCATGTGGAACCAGGACAGGATCAGGATCACCGGAATGGTGGCTATGATCTGGACCAGATTGCCGTTGATCGCGTTCCCGGCGACCGAAACGGTATTGGTCTCCGGATCGCCATGGAAGCTGATCAGATTATCCATCGCCATGGCATGGACGAAGACATTCGGCAGCAATCCGTTGACCGGCGTATAAGATTTGTCCTGCGCGCCCTGCAGCGATGCGCCGTAGAAGATCACGCGGTTGCTCGCAAGATTTGTGACGTCGGGATCGTCAGCGCCCTGAAGCAGAGACTGCACCGGGATGACGCCAGTGTAAGGGCAACGCGCCAGCACCGCACTCGTATCAAAGAACGCGAGATAGATACGTTGAAAGAAGCCCATCTCGTTGCGGCAGGGCTGCAGATTGCCGTCACTGTCCTTGACGCGCATCCATTTGTCGTTCGTCGGGTCGGTTTTGGTGCCCCACACAAGCTCCATCAATCCATCACGGGTATCGAGTTTCAGATCGTGGAACAGGTCCTGATAAACCTGGAGCGCGAGCGAATAGCAGTCCTGGTTCTCGGGATTCTTGGTGCGATAGCAGCGGCCGTTGATCGGATACTGCCGTGCGACACCCTGATAGACGAGGATCGACGGATCGAGGATCGGCACGCCGGTGTTCGCGATTTCCGGACGCAACGGGTTCTCGCCGAACGGCAGGTCTATGCCGCCTTCGAAATAGAGATGCACGCCCGCTTTCTTGTAGCGCTGAATCTCCTCGACCAGATCGGAGAGCGTGTTGTCGGGACGGTTGTCGACGAACAGGAAATCGACCACCACCGCTTTCGGTTTGTAGACGAGCAGCGAATCCAGCACGCGCGCATGCATGCCGTAGGTCCAGGGCCACGGCATGTTGGTGGTGTGCAGCGTCTCCTCGTCGATGATCGCGGCGGAGACTTTTTCATGTCCGGTGCCGGGATAGAGATACGGCCCGGTGATCAGGAGATCGGAGATATCCTGTGAATAACGCTGCACCAGATCGCTGAACCCGAAAGGGTTCATCCAGATCTGGAAGCTTGCGAACGCGATCAGCCAGCCGACGACAAACCAGTACGGCACGCGAAGCTTGAGCGCATCCATGTAGCCGCGGTCGGGGCGGCGCACGCGCTGATAGACGCCGCGGATGCGGCCGACGGTGACCTTCGGCTTCTCCTGCGGCTTTTCTGGCGCGTTCTCGTGCGGCTCTTCGTTCTCGTCCATCCCCGGCCCCGCTGACGAGCCGAGTCTAGCGCGAAATCACCGCGTCCGCGAAACGGCGCGTCAGCGCGGCGAGCGCGGTGCGATCGGCCTCGCTCCAATCGGAGAGAACTTTAGACAGGAGACGACGGCGGGCACGGCTGATCTTCTGCACGATTTTCTCACCCTCCGCTGTCAGCTTCACGGCATTGCGGCGCCTGTCCTGTTCGGCCTGCGATGCGACCAGCTTCATCTGTTTGAGCTTGGCGAGCTGGCGGCTGACGGTGGTGTGATCGCGGCCGACCAGATCGGCGAGGTCGCCAACGGTCAGCGGTCCGCGTGCGCCGATTGCGACCAGCAGCGGGAACAGCGCGCGGTCGATCTCCACCCCCGCCTCGCGCAGCAGCACAACATCGCGCTGCGGGCTGTTCAGCACGCTCAGGATATCGAGCAGCGCCGAGCCGAGAATTTCCAAATTATGTGTATTTTGCACCTTTACAGACCTCATGCCGCATCCCATATTGTGTGTATGATACACCAATCAAAAATCCTCGTCATCATCGGCAGTGTCCGCGGACAGCGCATCTGCCCGCAGATCGCGCACTGGGTGGCAGAGGCTGGACGCGAAACCACCGCGCGTGAGATCGAAGTGGTCGATCTGAAAGACTGGAAGCTGCCGATGGATGACGAACCCGGCATCCCGGCCGCACATGACTATGTGAACGATCACACAAAAGCGTGGAGCAGGAAGATCGCGGACGCCGGCGGCATCGTCTTCGTCGCGCCGCAATACAATTGGGGTTATCCGGCGGTGCTCAAGAACGCAATCGACCATCTCTACAAGGAATGGCACGGCAAGCCCGCGATGATCGTCAGCTACGGCCATCGCGGCGGCGGCAAATGCGCGGCGCAGCTGCGTCAGGTGCTTAAGGGCGTGCAGATGAAGCCGGTCGCCAAAGCGCTCCTCAAAATCGACAAGGAGCGCATCAAGGCTAACACCGGCGACATCGATCCTGCCGCCGTGTTCGCGCGGCAGAAGCAATCGCTCAAGAACGGATTGGCGAAACTCGACAAAGCGATGCGCGGGCCGTGGTGGCGGCGCTTCAGCGCGAGAACTTCTCACTCAAAATAATCGACGACACCGTGCGCGCGACACCCGGCGCGCGGCCGATGCGATCGAGCAGCGCGTCGATCCGTCCCGTCGTGTCGGTTTCGACCTGTGCCACGAGGTCGTAGCTGCCAGAAACGGCGGCGAGCGATCGCACTTCCGGCATCTTCTTCAGTTCGACGGATACGCGGTCGGCCTGTTTGGGATCGGTCTCGATCATCACCACGGCGCGCAGGCGAGTGCCCTGCGCCTCATCGGCGAGACGCACGGTGTAGCCTTTGACAGTTCCCTCACGTTCGAGACGCGCGAGCCGCTCCTGCACCGTCGACCGCGCGAGTCCAAGCTTGCGGGCGAGCGAAGCGGTAGGCTCGCGCGCGTTGGCGCGGAGCAAGTCGATCAGCTTGGCATCGGCGTCGCGCATCTTATCCTCCCACGCTTGCGGGGGAGGTGGCGCGCGCGACATCAGTCGCGCGTGACGGAGGGGATGCCCCCTCCACCGCTTCGCGGTCCCCCTCCCCCGTGAACGGGGGAGGAATTTTTGAAGCGGAACCCAGCGTCGGCATTTTGACGGCTTTCCCGGCGATTCGCCGGATCGTAACCCACTTTCCGGCACTTCGCCGCCTCTTTTTCAGGCGTCTAAACCGTCACTGTCCGCGCCTTAAGCGGAGGAATTTCCATGAAAAAAGTCATGCTCGTCGGCGGCGGCAAGATCGGCATCGCCATCACAGAATTTTTGTCCTCGACGGACGACTACAAGGTCACGGTTGTCGATCGCGACGCCGCGAGCCTGCAGCGCATGCCGAAGAACAAGAATGTCGAGCTGCGCAAGGCCGACATCCTCTCGCCGGAATTCCATCACGAGGTCGAAGGCCAGGACATCGTCCTCTCCGCCACACCCTACAATCTGACCGCGACGGTCGCGGAGGCGTGCAAGCGCGCCGGTGCGCACTACCTCGATCTCACCGAAGACGTGGAATCCACCCGCACGATCAAGAAGCTCGCGGAGGGTGCGAAGACCGCGTTCATTCCGCAGTGCGGACTGGCGCCGGGCTTCATCTCCATTGTCGCCTACGATCTCGCCAAGAAGTTCGACAAGCTGCGCGACGTGCAGATGCGCGTCGGCGCCCTGCCCGTGTTCCCGCACAACGCGCTCAAGTACAATCTCACCTGGTCGACCGACGGTCTGATCAACGAGTATTGCAACCCGTGCGAAAGCATCCGCGACGGCGTGCTGAGCGAAGTGCCGGCACTTGAAGAACTCGAGCAATTCACGCTCGACGGCGTCGAATACGAAGCGTTCAACACCTCGGGCGGTCTCGGCACGCTGTGCGAAACGCTCGCCGGCAAGGTTGAGAATCTGAACTACAAGACCGCGCGCTATCCGGGCCACCGCGATATCGTGAAGCTGCTGGTGCGCGACCTGCACCTCGGCACGCGCCGCGACATCTTCAAGGATGTGCTCGAGACCGCGATCCCGATCACCTATCAGGATGTCGTGCTCGTGTTCGTGACCGTGAACGGCTGGAAGGACGGCATGCTGACCCAGGAAAGCTATGCCAAGAAGATCTACAGCCAGACGGTCGGCGACCGCCTGATGAGCGCGATCCAGATCACGACCGCCGCAGGCATCTGCGCAATGTGCGATATGCTCGTCGATGGCAAGCTGCCGCAGAAGGGTTTCGTGCGTCAGGAAGAGGCGTCGCTGAACGACTTCCTCAACAACCGCTTCGGCCGCTATTACGCCAAGGGACATTAAGCATTGCTCCTCCCCCGTTTACGGGGGAGGAGGACCGCGAAGCGGTGGAGGGGGCGGCCGCCCCCTCCGTCTGCGCCGCTCGCGCGGCGCATCCACCTCCCCCGCTTCGCGTGGGAGGATCAAGTAAGAAAGGCACAGCCATGACCGACCTTCTCTCCACCTTCGGCGTCAAGACATCCGGCACCGTGATCGCCCGTTCGCCCGTCGATGGCGCGGAGATCGGCCGCGTCACTTATGACGATGCGGGATCGGTCGAGAAGAAGATCGCGGCCAGCGTTGTGGCGTTCAAGGAATGGCGCAACATTCCCGCGCCGCGCCGTGGCGAACTGGTGCGTCTGTTCGGCGAGGAGCTGCGCGCGCACAAGGACGAGCTCGGCGAACTCGTGACACTCGAAGCCGGCAAGATCCTGCAGGAAGGTCTCGGCGAAGTTCAGGAGATGATCGACATCTGCGATTTCGCGGTCGGTCTGTCGCGTCAGCTCTACGGCCTCACCATCGCCAGCGAACGTCCCGGCCATCGTATGATGGAGACGTGGCATCCGGCAGGTCCGGTCGCTGTGATCTCCGCGTTCAACTTTCCGGTTGCGGTGTGGGCGTGGAATGCGTGCCTCGCGCTCGTCTGCGGCGACAGCGTGATCTGGAAGCCGAGCGAGAAGACGCCACTCACGGCGCTCGCGACGCAGGCGCTGTTCGAACGCGCGCTCGCGAAGTTCGGCACAGCACCCGCGAACCTCAGCCAGGTCGTCCTCGGCCTGCGCGATGCGGGCGAGCAGCTGGCAAAAGACGCGCGCATTCCGGTGGTCAGCGCCACGGGTTCGACGCGCATGGGCCGCGAGCTGGCGCCCGTTGTCGCCGCGCGCTTTGGCAAATCCATTCTCGAACTCGGCGGCAACAACGCGATGATCGTGACGCCGAGCGCGAAGCTCGACCTCGCCACGCGCGCAATCCTGTTCGCGGCCGTCGGGACCGCCGGTCAGCGCTGCACCACGCTGCGCCGCCTGTTCGTGCACGAGAGCATCTACGACAAGCTCGTGCCGGCGCTGAAGAAGGCCTATGCCGGTCTTCCCATCGGCAGTCCGCTGGAGAAAGGCACGCTCGTCGGTCCGCTGATCGACAAGGCGTCGTTCGACGGCATGGAACGCGCGATCGCATCGGCGAAGTCGGAAGGTGGCGTTGTAACCGGCGGTGGCCGCACACTCGCCGACAAATACGCGGACGGCTATTACGTGACTCCCGCGATCGTCGAGATGCCGGGTCAGACCAACACCGTCTGCCACGAGACCTTCGCCCCGATCCTCTATGTGATGAAGTACACCGACTTCGACGCAGCGATGGCCAAGCACAACGAAGTGCCGCAAGGCCTCTCGTCCTGCATCTTCACGACCAACATGCAGGAAGCCGAGCGCTTCATCGCAGCCGCGGGTTCGGATTGCGGTATCGCGAATGTGAACATCGGCCCGAGCGGCGCGGAGATCGGCGGCGCGTTCGGCGGCGAGAAGGAAACCGGCGGCGGACGCGAAAGCGGCTCCGACTCGTGGCGCGCCTACATGCGCCGCCAGACCGCGACCATCAACTACTCTGACGCGCTTCCCCTCGCACAGGGCATCGAATTCGACGTCTAACGGAAGTGGCCGCCGCGCTCATCAAGAGAGTGAGCGCGGCGACGATCTCGTCTCAGTGATGGGCTGAAACCAACGGCGTCGCGCCGCGCAAGCCTTTGTCCGCCGTGCCCTGCACCGTGTAGGTGCCGGATTCGAACTTGCTCATCGTGGTACCGTTCGTCGTCACGTAGATGTCCCAGTTTCCACCGGTCACGAGCGGGTAGCTGAGGCGGATTACGAACTGGGTGCCCGGCGCGGTGCCGAATTGGGCGCCGGCGATAATTCCGGTCCCGAAGCCTTTGACCTTGCCGACATAGCCCACGCCGATACCCGTCTCGCAACTCGGATCGTCGATGCCCACCACGTTGGTTTTGTTGATCTTTAGTGTGAGCACGTCGCAGTGGCCATTGAGGCTGACGATCTGCGTTTTCGGCTTCGCGTCCGCCGCGCCGCTCAATGCCAAAACCGCGACAAGTATCGACAAAGATTTCATGATTGCCTCTCCACGATCTGAACCAGCGAGACTATAGTTCGCGGCTGGTGACCGGAGCGGGGGCTCGCTTGTCGATACGTCCCAATCTGTTGGACGATCATCCCGGCAAGGCGTCGCGGGTGGAGCGCTCGCGCATACCCGCGTCGTTCTTCCGCACGCAGACGCTTTCTCACACGGAGCGGTTCGGCGCCTGGCGCGAGAGCGTCGGCGTGTTTCTGGATGCACAGCTCGATTCACGCACCGATGCCGCAGGGTTTGTCGGCGACGTCGAAAGCTATCTTCTCGACGATATCGTGATTTCGCGCCCGCGCGCGAACGGGCAGAAATTCGACCGCGGCAGCCGCCGCATCGCGTGTGATGGCATAGATCACTACATGATCCAGTTTTTCGCACATGGCGGCACCGAGGTTTCGCTTGGGCGGCGCACCGTGCGGGCCGAACGCCGGATCGTGGGCTTCGATCTCGGCGAAGTGCTGGACAGCTTCAACAGCGATTTCGATATCATCTGCGCGGTGGTGCCGCGCGCGCGGCTCGCGCCTTTACTCGCGCGACCGGATTCTCTTCAGGCCGTCGTGCCGTCCGGCGAGGGCGGCGCGCGGCTGCTCGCCGATTTCATTCCGAACCTGTTCGATACGCTTCCCGATCTCGCGTTGGAGCAGACGGGGTCGGCCGCACGTGCGCTGACGGAACTGATCGCGACCGCCTTCAATGGCGAGAACTTCGCCGCCAATGACGCGCCGGAAATCGCGACCCGGGCACTGGAGCTGAAAGCGAAGACCTTCATCAAGAACGCGCTCGCGCAACCGTCACTCGACGTCGATGACGTGGCGGCCGCGATGGGTCTATCGCGATCGGTGCTGTACCGCCTGTTCCGCGACAATGGGGGCATCGCCAATTACATTCGCGAACAGCGCCTGCGCCGCTGCTTCGGCGATCTGGTCAGCCAACGCGGCCGCGATATGCAGGTCGCCGAGATCGCGTGGCGCTGGGGTTTCACCGACGCGGCACATTTCTCGCGCCTCTTTCGCGATCGCTTCGGCTGTTCGCCGTCGGAAGCCCGCGCGGGAGCGCAGGCGATGTGGCGCGGTGAAGGCTGCGCGATGGACTCGCGCGTCGGCGACCGCCGCTACGAGAACTGGATCGCGGGTCTGGCGTAAATCCTATACTGTGAACGTATCGCGGCAATTGCGCGGGCATCGCAGCCAGGTTTTCAATTTTCCCGCTAGCCGAAAAGTTGTACATCCGCCATATTCCTCCATAACGAGATCGAGGGCTGATATGGTACGGCGTCTTTCCTTCTTTATCCTTGCAGCAATTGCGCTTGCGGCAACGCCCGCTTTTGCGAAGCCGAAGGCGACTGTGATCCACGATTTTGGATCGACGTCTGCCGATGGTTATAGCCAACCCAGTCTGATCTCCGATGGCGCCGGAAATCTCTTTGGCACCCTGATATACGGCGGCCAGTTCGGCCATGGCGTGGTGTTCAAGATGGATCAGAATGGTGTCGAAACCATCATCTATAGTTTTTCTGGAGGAACAAAAGACGGCGCTGAGCCGAGCTCTCTCACTATCGATAGCAAAGGAAATCTTTACGGAACAACTGAAGGCGGCGGCGTCGGTAATGCCGGTACAGTGTTCCAGCTCAAGCCGAAGAAGAATGGGACTTGGAAAGAGTCCGTCATATACGGCTTCTGCAGTTTGACGAATTGCGCGGATGGAAACGAGCCAATAGGCGCCGTGACTATTGGCCCCAAAGGCTCGTTGTTCGGGACAACAAGCGAAGGCGGAACGGGAGGTATAACCGGGGGTGTTATATTCCGGCTTGATCCGACGAAAGGCAATAAAGCGCTTTGGTCTGAAACGGTACTCTACAATTTCTGCAGTCAGGCAAACTGCGCTGACGGGTACGGCCCCCAACGTGTGCGCCTAGTGCTGACAACATCGGGTACTTTGTTCGGGACAGCCGCGTACGGGCCAGGTTTTGATAACGGCACACTCTACGCTTTGAATTTGGACGGTAGCGGATTCCATGTTTTGCACAGCTTTGCTGGAGATAGCAGCGATGGTGGGCGTCCAATCACAGGCGTCGTCGCTGATAGCAACGGCGTCCTTTATGGGACCACTTTCGAGCTTGGCGCAAATTTTGCCGGCATCGTTTATTCGTTTGATCCCTCGTCATCCGCTTATCAGCAAATTTACGTCGCCCCAGGTCAAAAGCCCGCGCCTGCTATTTTCGGAAGCGATCTGGCGGTTGTTCAAAATGGAAAGAGCATCACGCTTTACGGAGTATCACTCGAAGGCGGTGCTAATGGACCCGGAATTGGCAATGGTGGCGCCCTATATTCTCTCCAGTCTCCGAAAGCATCGGGCGGGTCATGGACTGAAAAGACGCTTTACAGTTTTTGCAACAAGCCCAATTGCGCTGACGGCGAGACGCCAAACAGTCTGGTTGATATCGATGGTGTCCTTTATGGGACGACGTGGTCCGGAGGCGCCGTTAACCGCGGTGTAGCTTTTCGCTTTGGCGAATAGCCGCCCTCGAAATCTCGTTTGACGACCCTATATACGGCTGGAACTGGGCTCCGGAGGGAAACATGTTCCACTGGCTTTGGATTTGGCCGTTCTTTATTTTCTGGCCGTTTCACGGGCTTTTCACGCTGCTGATCGTGATCGCGATCTTCAGCCTGATCTTCCGGCGCCGGTATTATTATTACGGCTACCATCCCTATTGGTGGCACGGCAGCTCGACCACGCCGCCCTCGCCCAGCAGCCGCAAGGAAGCGCTCGATATTCTCGAGGGCCGCTATGCCCGCGGTGAGATCCAGCGCGACGAATATCTCCAGAAGAAACAGGACCTTGGCGGCTAGCGCGGACCGGCGTTAACCTCTGCTTAACTCTCTTCTTCAACCGCAGGCGCGACGCTCCTAGGCTTCCCCCAACAATAAGGGGTGGCCGAGGATGCCGAAGAACGTGGCCCAGCTGACGGGAATGATCGTCACCGCGATCATCGTGTTCGGGACCGATATGGACGTGTACTACGCGATGCCGCTCGGCATTTTCGCGGGCGCGCTGGCGACCCTGTTCGTGGCGGCCGCGGAATATCGCGCGCCGAAGCCCGAGCCAATCCCGATCCGGATTCGGCGCTGATCCTTACGCCGGTTCCGGCGGGATGTTGTTGAGCGACTCTTCCATTTCCTGAAAGGTCGGCTGCGCTTCGGACGGCACGCTGCCGCGTCCGATCTCGACCGATACCTGCGCCGCATTGCCGTGCAGATGTGCGACGAGCACGTCGCGGATCACGTGATAGAACAGCGACTCCTCATCGACGATGGCTTTCAGACGCGTCGCCATCGGGCCGACGATACCGTAGGCGAGGAACACGCCCATGAACGTACCGACGAGCGCGGAGCCGATCATCTTGCCGAGCACTTCCGGCGGTTCGCTGATCGCGCCCATGGTTTTGATGACGCCAAGCACCGCGGCCACGATGCCGAGCGCGGGAAGACCGTCGGCCATGGTCTGCAGCGCGGTGGGCCCTTCGAGCGCTTCGTGGTGATGCTTCTCGAGCTGCTTGTCCATCGCCGACTCGACCTGGTGCGGATCTTCCAGGCTCATCGTCATCATGCGCAGCGTGTCGCAGATGAACGCGGCCGCGAAATGATCGTCGGAGATTTTCGGGAAGCGTTTGAAGATCGACGACTCTTCCGGCTTCTCGATATGTGCTTCGAGTGCGATCAGGCCCTTCGACTTCATTGTCTTGGTCAGGAGATAGAGAAGCGTGAGCAGATCGCGATAATCTGCCGGCTTCCACTTCGGACCGGCGACGACCTTGGAGAGCGAGCCGAGCACCTTCTTCATCGAATACATCGAGCCGCCGATCAGGAACGCGGCGAGCGCGGCACCGCCGATCGTCAGCATTTCGTGCGGCAGCGCTTCCATGACGGGGCCGAGAGAACCGCCCGAGATCAGGAACCCGCCGAACACGCACGCGAACAGGACAACGAGGCCACCGATTTGAAGCATTTGAACCAGCCCTGAGAAGGCGGTCAGTATTAATGGGAGGGCTTAAAGAGCGATAAATCCGCGCGTCTTGCGGGCGAAATTCCGGTAAGCGGAATGCGTTACCGAATTCTTAAAATTTGTGCATGCGAAATGGAGCGATGGTGTTTCGACGGCTTGCCCTGACGGCGAAAATCACGGCGCAGGCGCTGCTGGCGCCGGTGGCCTACGCGGCCTGTGCGTTGGTGGAGCGCGATGGAAAGATACTCCTGGTCCGCCACAGCTATGTCGCGGGCTGGCTGCTGCCTGGCGGTGGCGTTGGGCGCGGTGAAGCGGTCGAGAGCGCTATCCTGCGGGAACTAAAAGAGGAAATCGGGCTCGTGCGCTCGGCGCCACCGGTTCTCTTCGGGCTATATTCACGCAAGGCGGGTTGGGTCACGAACGTCATCGTTCTGTATCAAATCCGGGATGCCGAATTCGACTTCAAGCCGAACTGGGAGATCCGCGAGGTGATGCTCGCTGATCCTCTGAATCCGCCCCCGGGCACGCCGGCATCTGTCGCAAGGCGTCTCAAAGAGCATGCGGGGCTGCAACCGCGCTCGCATTTTTGGTAAAAGTTCCCCGCGGGGAGATTCCGCATTCATAGACCTGCAGGAGATTTTGAATGAAGAAGATCGCAATTGCAGCTGCTGCGGCAGCGCTGAGCGTCGTCACGTTGGCGACCAGCGCATCCGCGGCGATCGTGTGTAACCGGGAAGGCGAATGCTGGCATGTCAAAGGCAGATACGCCTACGACGCCGGCTGGGGCCTGGTCGTTCATCCGAACAACTGGCGCTGGGGCCCGCGCGAAAAGTTCGTGTGGCGCGAGCCGGCCCGCGAAGAGCGCGGCTACTGGCGTGGCGGCGTCTGGGTGAAGTTCTAAGAACGACTCTCAGACCATCGGAACAAAGCAGACGCCTCTTCGAAAGAAGGGGCGTTTGTCTTTTGGGGGAACTTTTTCCGGAACGCCCGGTACCTTTCCGCGTTGTTACCCTACCGATCCAGAAACCGGGAGAATTCCTAATGAAGAAGATTCTTATCGCCACCGCTGCTGCCGCTATTGGCCTCACCGCCATGGCGACCAGCGCATCCGCAGCCGTCGCCTGCAATCGCGAAGGCGAGTGCTGGCACGTTCGCAATGCCTATAAATACAAGCCCGAATTCGGCGTCACCGTTCATGAGAACGGGTGGAAATGGGGTGCTGGCGATCACTATCGTTGGCGCGAACACACCGGCCGCGGTTATTGGCGCAACGGCGTGTGGATTCGCTTCTAAGCCAATCCAAAGTTACGCGTGACGGCCGTCCTCTCGACATGAGAGGGCGGCCGTTTGCGTCCCTGGCCGGACGTTGATCCGGCCATCCATGGAAACTAGACAGGCTCCCAGCCGAACACCGACACGGTCGCGCCGAGATCGTGGAAGCTGGGTTTGAGCGCCGGCATCGCATGCTCGGCGATCGTCTGCGGTGTCCAGCCTTCGATCTTCGCGAGACCGCGCACCGGGCGCGGCTGGCTCATCAGGAAAATCTCGTTGCCGCGGGCGACGAAGATCTGACCCGACACGTCCTTGCACGCCGGCGACGCGAGAGAGACCGCAAGCTGCGCGACCTGATCGGCGCGCATGTAATTTTTCATCCGCTCCACGCGCTTTGCCGACGCTTCATCCTTGATCGGAATCGTCGCGATCAGGCGCGACCATGCAAACGGCGCGATGACGTTGGAGCGCACGTTCTTCTGCACGCCTTCCATCGCGATGATGCGGGAGAGGCCGACGATGCCCATCTTCGCCGCGGCGTAATTCGCCTGGCCGACGTTGCCGATGAGACCGCTGGTCGAGGAGAACAGGACGAACGAGCCCTCCTCCTGCTCGCGGAAATGATTGATGGCGGCGTGGGTGATGTTGTAGCTGCCGTTCAGATGCACATCGATGACGACATCCCATTCCTCGTCGCTCATCTTGTGAAACATCTTGTCGCGCAGAATGCCCGCAGGACTGATGATCGAGTGCAGGCCCTTATAGGTGTCCATCGCTTGCTGGATCATGTGCGCGACGCCCTTGCGGTCCGACACGCTGTCCGAATTCGAGACCGCCTCGCCCCCCGCCTTGCGGATTTCGGCTGCGACCTCTTCCGCCGGCCCGGCAGAACCCGCATCGCCACCGGCCGCGCCGCCACCCAGATCGTTGACGACGACCTTCGCGCCTTCGCGCGCCGCCAGCAGCGCACATTCCTTGCCGATGCCGTTCGCGCCGCCCGTTACCAGAACGACCTTGCCATCCAGCACACCCATCGTTACCTCCCTTGATGATTGCGATCCTGCAAAGGCTAACACGATGACCGGGACTTGGCAGATACGCCCGGAGCGTCCGGAAGACGCAGACGCCGTCGAAGCGTTGGACAATGACGGCTTCGGTCCCGGACGTTACGCAAAGTCAGCCTATCGCCTGCGTGAAGGTGTTGCACCGGAAGCGAGCCTCAGTTTCGTCGCGGTCGAAAACGGCAAGGCGCTCGGCTCCATCCGGTTCTGGCCGGTCAAGATTGGTGGCGAGAACGCGTTGCTACTCGGCCCGCTGGCGGTGAAGTCCGAATTGCGCGGTCAAGGCATCGGCATCGCGCTGATGCAGCACGGCATCGAGCGGGCGCGCGCACAGGGTTACGGCGCAATCATCCTTGTCGGCGATGAGGCCTATTACCGGCGCGTCGGATTTGCGCGGATCGCGAACGTTCGCATGCCCGGGCCTGTCAACACCGCACGCATTTTAGGCCTCGCGTTGAAACCCGACGCGCTCGCCAACCTTTCCGGCGACATCACACGCGTACGGATCGATGTGCCGGTGTGCGCCGACGGCGCGCGGCTCGGCTAACGCCGCTTCGGCTTGCCGGTCGCGTTGTCGAGCGCAAAGGGGCCGGCGCCAAGCCCGATCACCATCAGCAAGCCGCCCGCGATCGCGACATTCAACGCGAAGACTTCGTACTCAGAAGCGCGCTCCGATACGTTCTTCAGACTCCAGTAGTCATGCATGAAGAACACCGCGACGACGACAAGCCCGAACAGCAGCATCGCGCCGTGGCGCGCGTGATATCCGAACAGCAGCGCCAATCCGCCCAGCCCCAGCACAATGATCGCGACCGCAAGAACGAGAGGCGGCGCCGGAACATGCGCGAACGACATCAGCTGGACATTGGCGTCCCATTGGGTGGCGCGCATATAGGCTTCGGAAAGAAAGAACCACGCCAGCGCCAGCCGGCCCAGCAATGGCGAAATCGTTTCGGAGAAGGACATACGCGCACCCCCGCGCAAATCACTCATGCACCCCGATTCTACGGCCAGACCTGACCACGCGCCACATGCTAGGATCGCGTACCCTAGAGAGAACGACCTATGCGCATCACGCTCACGAACACGCTCCTGGCGCTTATGGCCCTGGCATGGACGCTTTGCACGCCCGCACAGGCCGCGACCTACAAGGTGCTGCACAGCTTCTGCTCCGCCAGCAACTGCCGCGATGGGTATTGGCCGCAGGCGACGTTGTTGCGCGACGGTGCGGGCAATCTCTACGGCACGACACTGCTGGGCGGCCGCTACGGCAACACCGCGCAGGGTGGAACGATCTTCCGGCTTAGCCCGCACGGCAGCACATGGCGCTTTCACGTGCTGCACAATTTCTGCGTCCAGGCGCAGTGCGCAGATGGAAGCATGCCCCAGTCGAAACTGATCATCGACAACAACGGCAATCTGTACGGCACGGCAACACGAGGCGGGGCGAATGACAGCGGCGTGGTTTATCGCCTGACGCCGAACGGCCGCGGCGGGTTCAGATTCAAGCTGCTTTACACCTTCTGCGCGGTGAACGGCGCCAAACCCTGCCTCGACGGCGGCGGGCCTCAGGGTGGACTGACCTATGCCGGCGCAGAGACGGGTCTTCCTTATGACGGCACCTCACCGCTGTACGGCGCGGTGGCGATCGGCGGCGGCGGGACGCCGCACGATGGCGGCGGCGCTGTTTACGCCCTGTCGCCGCACGGGCGAATGCATTGGACCGAAAATGTCTTGCACGCGTTCTGCCTTGTCGATTGCAGCGACGGCTCCGAGCCGGTGAGCCGGCTGCTGCTCGACGGCGCGGGCAATCTCTTCGGCACCACCTATACCGGCGGCGACAATGATCGCGGCACCGTGTTCGAGCTGTCACCCGCAGGCGGCGGGAGCTGGTCCTATGCGCGACTCTATTCGTTCTGTCCGTCGCGGCCCTGCACGGACGGCGACCTGCCGCGCGGCGCGCTGGTCATGGACAACCAGGGCAATCTCTTCGGAACGACCTATACCAGCAGCAGCGTCAACGGCGTTCTGTTCAAGGTCGTGCCCAACGGCAGCTCATCAGTCTATGGCGTTGTGCATGCGTTCTGCGGCGTGCGCAACTGCGTCGATGGCAAAAGTCCACTCGCGGATCTTTTCCTGGATGCATCCGGCAACATCGTCGCCACCACGTCGGACGGCGGGCCTTCTCATGGCGGCGCAATCTACCGGTGGGACGGAACGGCGATGCAGGGGCTTTATAGTTTCTGTTCCGATACCAACTGCACCGGCGGATATTACAGCTGGTCCGGCGTGACACCGGACCCGGACGGCAACCTCTTCGGCGCCGCGCTGTACGGCGGCGGCAACGGGGTGATCAATGATCCCTCGTACACCGCCGGCGTCGTTTACATGCTGACGCCCTGACTCAGGCGCCTCTGAGTGCGTGTTTGCGCAGGTGGCGGACGAGTGCCATCTCGTCGACGCGCGACTGGCTGCGGCGCGCTTCGATTTCGTTGGCGCGTTTCTGCTGCTGCTCGGTGGCGAATTCCAGGGCCTTCAGGTCCTGGAAAGCGCTCGTCAGCTCGTCCTGCGCCTGCACGCGTTCGCGCTCCAGGTCCTTGAGCGTTTCGCGCAGGTTTTCGCGGCGCGACTCGATGGATTTCAGGAAGGACGGGAACGCGAGACGGCCGATATCGGAATCGCCCGCGCGCTGCTTTTCGCGCGTGACGCTGTCTTCCAGGTCGGCGAGCTTGCGCTCGGCATCGGCCTTCATCGCATCGAGCGTGGCGAGGCGGCGTTTCAGATCGTCGACGCGAAACCGGCGCAGACGGATCAGCGTATTGGTGCGTTTCATATGACCCTACCTTCCCCTACCCCATTATTTTTTCGAGGGCGCTGTACCCTTCTTCAAACGTCGCACACTCGTCCTTCTTTTGTATGAGGAAGGCTTCGAGTTGCGGATTCAGTCTCACGGCATTGTCGACATCCGGGTTGGTGCCCGCCTTGTAGGCGCCCAGACGAATGAGTTCCGCCATGTCTTCATACATCGCCATCGGCGCGCGCGCGGCGGCGACAACGGCCTGCTCGCGCGCATTGTTGCAGCCCGGCATGGCGCGCGAAACAGATTTGAGAATGTTAATCGCGGGAAAGCGCCCACGCTCGGCGATGTTTCGTTCCAGTACAATGTGGCCGTCGAGAATGCCGCGCACGGCGTCCGCGATCGGTTCGTTGTGATCGTCGCCTTCGACAAGAACCGTGAATAGGCCGGTGATGGAACCATGGCAACCGGCAGGTCCCGGACCCGCGCGTTCCAGCAAACGCGGCAATTCCGCGAACACGGTGGGCGTGTAGCCCTTCGTCGCCGGCGGTTCGCCCGCGGAGAGTCCGACTTCGCGCTGTGCCATTGCGAAACGAGTCACGCTGTCCATCAACAGCAGCACATGCAAGCCCTGGTCCCGAAGTTGTTCCGCAACGGTCATCGCAACATAGGCTGCCTGACGGCGCACAAGCGGCGGATCGTCGGATGTCGCGGCGATGACAACGCTGCGCGCCATGCCCTCTTCGCCGAGATCATCTTCGACGAATTCCTTCACTTCACGGCCACGCTCGCCGATCAACCCGATCACGATCGCATCCGCATTTGTGTTGCGCGCGAGCATCGCGAGCAGAGTCGATTTGCCGACGCCCGAGCCAGAGAAGATGCCCATGCGCTGGCCTTCGCAGCAGGTCGTAAACGTATTAAGCGCACGAACGCCGAGATCGAGCTTCTTGCCGACGCGTCCGCGTGCATGCGCGGCAGGCGCCTGCGCCTTCAAAGAATAAGCCTTGGCGCCTTGCGGCATCGGGCCCTTGCCATCCTGCGGCTCACCGAACGCATCGACGACACGGCCGAGCCAGGCCTTGCTCGGATAGATGACGGCCGGCTTTTCCTCGAAATCGGCACGAGCGGCCAGGCTCATCCCGTCCATATTGCCCAGCGGCATGACGAGCGCGCGGCCGTCGCGGAAACCCACAACCTCACACGGAATTTGCTTGCTGGAACCGTTGGTTAGCCTTACTTGTCCACCAAGGCTGATCGCGCCGGCGGCACCTGTCACTTCGACGAGGAGGCCCTCGATCCGCGCCACCCGCCCGAATCGGCGGAGTGTCGGAATAGCGTCGATTTCCTTGAGCAAAGCGTGCATCCGGCGGCCCTTTGAGGGGGCAAAACCACCCCCGAACGCCCGCATCTTGCCCGGAAGGTTTTAAGTGGCGGTAAACTTAACAAATCGAATCAAAGGGATGGGCCGGGGCCGTTAACCGGACGTTTTTGGATCATCCGTTGCGGTAGATCAGTGCAAGTTAATATTAACCATTTAACTTTACGGTCGTGACGTTCGGTTAACCGGGGGGCATCTCGAGCCCATCCGAAATGAGGTGACGAGATATGCGCGTTCTCCTGATTGAAGACGACAGCGCCATGGCGCGCAGCATCGAACTGATGCTCCGCAGCGAAGGCTTCAACGTCTACACGACGGATCTGGGCGAAGAGGGAATCGACCTCGGCAAGCTCTATGATTACGACATCATCGTTCTGGATCTTCAGCTGCCCGACATGAGCGGCTTTGAAGTGTTGAAGAGCCTGCGCGTCGCCAAGGTGCAGACGCCGGTTCTCATTCTCTCCGGCAACGCGATCGTCGAAGCGAAAGTGAAAGCGCTCGGCTTCGGCGCCGACGATTACATGACCAAGCCGTTCCACAAGGACGAACTGGTCGCCCGCATCCAGGCGGTGGTTCGCCGCTCCAAGGGTCACAGCCAGTCGGTCATCACGACGGGCAAGCTGACCGTGAACCTCGATGCGAAGACGGTGGAAGTGGACAGCCAGCGCGTTCACCTGACCGGCAAGGAATATCAGATGCTGGAGTTGCTCTCGCTCCGCAAGGGCACGACGCTCACCAAGGAAATGTTCCTGAACCACCTTTACGGCGGCATGGACGAGCCCGAGCTCAAGATCATCGACGTCTTTATCTGCAAGCTTCGCAAGAAGCTCGCGGCAGCGACAAATGGCGACAACTATATCGAAACCGTCTGGGGCCGCGGCTATGTGTTGCGCGACCCAGTCGAGGCGGCAGCAGCGTAAGCAAACTCCCCTCCTTCGAAATGCAAAAGGGCGCTCTCGCGGGCGCCCTTTTTGTTTGCGTGCACCGTGGGAAAATTATTTTTTCGGCGGCGGCGGGAAACTGCCGGTCCATTCGCAGCTGTCGCCGCTGCATTGGTCGAGCGCAGCGAAGGCCTGGGCGAGATCGGCTTCGATGGTCTGAAATTCCGGCGTGCCGGCGACGTTACGGAGTTGCCAGGGATCGGCGGCCATGTCGTAGAGCTCGGTTTCGCCGGTGTCCGGCCACACCATGTAGCGATAGTTCTGCGTCGCGATGCCTTTGGTATAGATGCACTGCAGAAGCGTCGCCGTGTTCCATGGCGCACTCGCGTCGTTCAGCAGCGGCACAAGCGAGCGGCCGTCGAGCACACGACCGGCGGTGGCGCCTGCGAGTTCGACGAAGGCCGCGGTCACGTCGATGTTCGAGACCGGTACGTCCCGCTTGCCGCCCACGCCATCCGGAAGACGCCAGTAGAGCGGCACGCGCGTGGATTCCTCATAAAGCAGATTCTTCTCGTCATCGACACGGTGTTCGCCAAGGAGGAAGCCGTTGTCGCTGGTGAAGACGATATGCGTGTTCGCAAGCTGGCCGCTCTGCTCCAGCTGCGCGACGATCGCAGCAATGCCGCGGTCGAGCGATTGCAGACATTCTGCGCGGCTGCGCCACACGTCCTGGATCGCGGCGATCGCATCCGCGTCGAGCAGCGGAAGCTTGCGGATCAGCTTCGGCTTGTCCTTCACATTCGCTTCGTTGAAATTGCGGTGGATGGGCATATCGACATTCGCGAACGTCCCCACATCCTGCGTGTCCGGCGTGGCGGGCAGATGCGGCGCATTCGGCCAGAAGAATAGCGTGTAAGGCTCCGGCGCCGTGCTCAGGAAATCAAGCGCCTTCTGCGTGAAGACGTCCGTCGTGTACTGCCCGGCGTAATCGACCAGCGTGCCGTTTTCGTTGAGCGTGAAGTTCCAGTAGTCGTCCAGTTTCTTGTCGCACATCGCGCGCCAATCGGCGTAGCCGGGCGGGACATGCGTCGGCGCGATCTTTCCGTAATTGTTGATGAACTTGCCGACATGGCCGACGTGGTAGCCGGCCGCCGTCAGCCAGACAGGAAGCGCATTGCCTTCAAGTTTGCGATAGGCCTTGTAGCCGCCTTTGCGGTTTCCGAGCACGCCGTGATTGTGCGCCTGCAGTCCGGTCAGGATGCTCGCCCGCGACGGCGCGCAGACCGAGAACGCGACCATGTGACAGGTGAAATCGACGGCGGCACTCCGGAACAGACGCCGCATGTTCGGCATCAGCGCAAAATCGTCGTAGCGCATGTCGTCGGCGCAGATGTGAATCAGATTGGGCTGCGCCGCCCGCTTCGCAGCCTGCGCGGACCCGCCGAGCGCGAGCAGCGTGGATGCGGCGAGCCCCGTTTTGATGACGTTCCTACGATGGACCATGGCTTATGCTATCCCTCTTTCGGCGGCGGCGGAAAATTTCCCGTCCATGCGCACGTATCGCCGGCACATCCCGTAAGCGATTGCAACGCAGCGGCGCAGGCCTGCTGTATCTCCTGGTACTCGGCGACGCCCGCCTTGTTGTCCAATTGGAACTTGTCGATCGACATGTCGTAGAGCTCGACCTCCTGGGTCCGGTTCCACAGGATGTAGCGATAATTGTCGGTCGCGATACCGACGCAACGGCTGCTCTGCAGCAAGGTCGCGCTCTTCCACGGCGCGGTGACATTGCCGAGCAGCGGCGTCATCGACGTTCCGTCGAGAATGCGCCCGGCGGTCGCGCCCGAAAGGTCCACCATCGTCGCGGTGACGTCGATGTTGGAAACAACCTGATGGCATTCGTCGGCGTAACCGCTCGGCTGCCGCCAGAACAGAGGAACGCCCGCGGCTTCCTCATAGAGCAAGTCTTTCCCACGGCTCACGCGATGCTCGCCGTCGATGAAGCCGTTGTCCGAGGTATACATCACATGCGTGTTCGCGAGCAGCCCGCTCGTCCGAAGCGCCGTGACGAGCGTCGCGATCCCGCGATCGAGCGATTGCAGGCACTCCGACCGCGTCCGCCAGCGATGCTTGACCTTCGCGATCTTCTTTCGGCTCAGCAGCGGCAGCTTGCGGATGAAGCGCGGCTTGTCCGAGACATCGGCCTCGTTGAAATTCGGATAGATCGGCATATCGACATGATCGAAGGTCCCGACATCCGCATCGTCCGGGATCGCGGGCCAGTGACAGGCGTTCGGCCAGAAGAACAGGGCGAAGGGCTGCGGCGCGCTGGCGATAAAGTCGAGCGCCTTCTGCACGAACACATCCGTCGTGTACTGCCCCTGATCGTAGCTGACCTGCGTGCCGTTCTCGTTGAGCGTGAAGTTCTTGTATTTGGAAAAATCGCACGACATCGCGCGCCAGTCGGCATAGCCCGGCGGAATGTGATCGGGCGCGATCTTGTCGTATTGATTGATGAACTTGCCGATGTGGCCGACATAGTAGCCCGCGGCGGTGAGCCAGACCGGCAGCGCGTTGTCTTCCAGATGCTGATAACCGTTGTAGCCGCCGCTGCCCTTGTCCTTCAGGATTCCATGATTGTGCGGCTCAAGGCCCGTCAGGATTCCGGCGCGCGACGGCGCACACAGCGTGAAGGGCGTCATGTGCTTGCCGAACAGGATTCCGGGATCGCGCAGATAGGCGCGCAAATTCGGCATCACCTTGACGTCGGAGTTGCGCACATCGTCGGCACAGATATGGATAAAGTTCGGCTGTGTCGTGGTGCAACGCAGGCGCGCGCGGTGCGCGGAACTGGCCGGCGACGTGCTCGCGACGGCCGCAGCGCTGCCGGCCAGCTTCAGCAGGGTCCTGCGGTCGAACATGATCCCCCCCGGATATTCGCGCGAAACGCGTAAGCGCATGATGCTGCCCGAGCGGGTGCGTCAGTCAAGCGCGCGACCTAGCCCGCACGGCTGAAGTTTTTGTATAGTTGCCCCATGGATGCCCTGAAAACCCTGGAACTCAAGACCTGGAGCGGCCCGTTCGCCGAGAGCGAGCGGCACGAGGCGATAGACGCGCTGGAATCCGGACGCGTCCTGTTTTTTCCGCATTTGCCGTTCGTGCTGCGCGCGGAAGAGACGCCGCTTCTGACGCCGTCGCTCTCCACCGGCCGGGCGAAGAACATCAGCCTCGACCCGTCGGGCAAGCTGAAGCACGAATCCGGCGACGCGAATGAACGTGCGCTTCTGCAGGGCATGATGCAGCGCTTCGCCGGCGATGCCGTGTCGCTGGTGAGCGGATTGTTTCCCAATTACGCCGAAAGGCTCGAACGCGCGCGCACCTCGTATCGCCCGGTGGAAATCGCGGGCCGCAAACAGTCGCCGGTTCATGACGACACGCGCCTGCACGTCGATGCGTTTCCGACGCGGCCGATGCGGGGGCGCCGGATCATGCGCCTGTTCTCGAACGTCCACCCCGGCACGCTGCCGCGCATGTGGAACGTCGGCGAGCCGTTTGCCGACATGGCGGCGAAGATCCTTCCCAGCATCAAGACGCCGCCGGCCTATCAGAGCTGGATCAATTTCCTGACGCATCCGTCGAACGGACTTCGCAGCCCGTACGACAACCTCATGCTGGGCTTTCACGATACCGCGAAACTCGACATGGACTATCAGAACGCGACCACGAAAACCGGGATCGCCTTTCCGCCGGGCTGCACCTGGCTGTGCTATACCGACCAGGTGATGCATGCCGCGCTCTCGGGACAGTTCGTGCTGGAGCAGACCTTCCATCTCGACATCGCGGCCATGGCAGACCCTGCCCGCGCGCCGATCCGGGTGCTGGAAAAGATGACGGGCCGCACGCTCGCTTAAGGAAGCGTGCAGTCCAGTATCTTCGGATCGAAGATCGAGCCGATGAAGATATGTCCGCCCGCAACCGCGCCGACGCTCGCCGCGCCGATCTGCTCGCCGAGATTGGTGTAGATGCGCTGCGCTTCCTGCGGCTCGCCGTTCTTCACCGGCATCCGGAAGACCTGCGACGGCGACGGCCTGGACGGATCGCTGCGATAGGCCACGACGGCGAACAGATTGGGATGCGCCGCGACCCAGAGATCGCCCTTGTCATCGACATCGATGTTGTCGGGACCGGCGGGCAATGTGAACGTCACATCCGGCGTGAGCTTTCCAGAGAATAGATCGCGGTTGAAGGTCTGGATGTTGTGCGGCGTCGTCTCCGCGACATAGATGCGGTTGCCGTCGGGCGAAACATTGATGCCGTTGGCGAAGGTGAGGCCGTCGGCCGCGACCTTGAATACATTGCCATCGAAATAGAGAACATTGGCGCGCGGGAGCATGAGATAGTTCTCGAGCTTCTGCCCGATCGCGGTGGTGTTGCCGTGATCGTTGGTGACATAGAACTGCGCCTGTCCGACCGCGACGATATCGTTGGGGCTGATGAGCTTGTCGCTCTGGATGTCGCCGTTCTCGCTCAGCTTCGCCGCGCCGCTGTCGACCGAAACGGTGAAGAGGTTGATTGAGGAGTGCGCGGTACTCAGGCCGTTCACGTGATTCACCACCATCAGGGTCAGCGAACCGTCCGCGGCGCGGAACAGGCTGATGCCGTGCGGATGGAAATCGACGGGCGTGCCCGGGAGACGCACCGGCTTCGCGGCGGGATCGTTGAGCTTCAGCGTGTAGATGCCATCCATTTTCGACGGCGGATCGGCGCGGCGGTCGCTGGCGGAGATAAAGACGAGCCCATCCTTGCGGTCGATCTGCATATCCTCCGCACCGACGACGCCGCCGATTGCGCGGCATGTCCCACCGAAGCCCGGCTTCACCTGCGCGAACATCCCGCCCATGACGAGCGCGCGCCCGATCACAGCGGCAACACCGACGACGACAACGATGCTGGTGGTGAGAGCGACGCGTTTCCAGACTTTCATCGGTCAGGCCTTCGTTCTGCGCCGGCTGAACATCGACAGGATCAGCCACGCGATGGCGGTGCCGACGGCGATGAACACGCCCGACAGCGGGCTGCCGAGTTCGATATTGGAGCCCGGCACAGCCGCTTCATAGAACCCGGCCATCGCCGCGCCAAGAAAGAAACCGAGCATCACGGAAAGCACCATCCGTCCGATGATGCGGCCGATCTGGAGTGGCGGCCTTGGTATCGCGGCTACCACCGTCGCCGGGCCGGTTTGCCGCGGCGCGTATTCGCGCATCAATGCCTGACGCTGCCAGCGCGCGCGCAGCCATTCCAGCACAAGCGCCACGATCAATCCGCCGACGACGTTGACGGCGATGTTCTTCAGAAAGTCTTCCATGCCGGCCCCCGCCCATATTTTACAACAGTCTGACGGGGCGTAACCGCGACCTCAAGCCTATCCGGCGAGCGCCAAGCCCTGGCTGAACTGGAGATCCGCCAACCGCGCATAAAGCCCGCCGCGCGCGACGAGTTCGGCGTGACTGCCCTCGCCCACGACCTTGCCGTTCTCCATCACCACGATGCGCTTGAGACGTTGAATGGTGGAGAAACGGTGCGCGATGACGATGGTCGTGCGGCCCGCCATCAGATTGGCGAGGCCCTGCTGCACGAGGCGTTCGTTCTCGGCATCGAGCGCGCTGGTCGCTTCGTCGAGCAACAGCAGCGGCGCATCGCGCAGGATCGCGCGCGCAATCGCGATGCGCTGGCGCTGTCCGCCGGACAGCGTCGTGCCGCGTTCGCCGACCAGAGTCTGGAACCCGTTTGGCAGACGCTCGACAAACTCGGTCGCGACGGCGGCGTCCGCAGCGCGGCGCACGTCGTCGTCGCTCGCATCGGGGCGGCCGTAACGAATGTTGTCGGCGATGGTGCCGGAGAAGATCACCGGGTCTTGCGCCACCAGCGCGATGTGCTTGCGCAGTTCTTCCGGATCGAGATCGGCGACGTCGATGCCGTCGAAGGTGAGCGTGCCTTCCTGTGCCTCGAAGAAACGCAGCAGCAATTGGAACGTGGTCGATTTGCCCGCGCCGCTCGGCCCCACCAACGCCACCGCCTCACCCGGCTGGATCGCAAGCGAGAAATTGTCGAGTGCCTTATGATCGGGACGCGACGGATAACGAAAAGTGATGTTTGAAAACGTCACCGCGCCCTTCGCCGGTGTCGCAATCGCTTTCGGATGCACGGGCGGCGCGATCAGCGGCTCAGTCTTGAGCAATTCCATCAGGCGCTCCGACGCACCGGCCGCGCGCTGCAATTCGCCCCACACTTCGCTGAGCGCACCGATGCCGCCGCCGGCAAGCAACGCGTAGAAGATGAATTGCAGAAGCTGTCCACCGGTCATGTGCCCGGCGATCACATCTTGCGCACCGACCCACAGCACCGTGGCGATGCTGGAAAACGCCGCGAAGATCACGACACCCGCCATCACGGCGCGGGCGCGCGTACGGTGAACGGCAATGGCGAACGAACCTTCGACAACCTTCGAGAACTGCGCGCGCTCGTAATTCTCATGCGTGAAGGCCTGCACCGTCTGCACCGCGTGCAGTGTCTCGCTCGCGCGCGCGCTGGTGTCGGCGATGCGGTCCTGGCTCTTGCGGCTCAGGGTGCGCACCCAGCGGCCGAAGAAGATCAGCGGGATCAGCACCACAAATACGGCCGCGATAACCAGCGCGGCGAGCTTCGGACTCGTGACGAACATCAGGATGAATGCGCCGGTGAGCGTCACCATGTTGCGCAGCGCAACCGAGACCGTCGACCCGACGACCGTCTGGATCAGCGTCGTGTCGGCGGTGAGGCGCGACAGCACCTCGCCCGTGCGCGTGACTTCGAAGAATTCCGGCGTCAGGCCGAGCACATTGGCGAACACCGCCTTGCGGACGTCTGCGACGACGCGCTCGCCGATCCAGGTCACGAAATAGAACCGGGTTGCGCCCGACGCGCCCATCACCGCGGCGACACCGATGAAAGCCAGGAAATATTGCCCGATCAGGCCTGCCGCCTGACGGTCGAAGCCGTGGTCGATCAACTGGCGGCCTGCCGCGGGAAGGACAAGGGTGGCGGCAGAGGAGATAATGAGCGCGATGCCGGCAATGGCGATCCGCACTCGGAACGGCTTCAGGAACGGCAGCAATTCCCGTAGCGGCCGTAGGGATTTGGCCTTTTTCCGGCCCGACGCGACCCGGGCGACCTCGTTTGCGTATTCCTCGCCCGCTGACGACATGGGTAGTTTCCCTCGATTCCCCACATATATAGGACGCATCGCGCCCCGCGCGAGGGACGGATCGTCCTATCGGGGCCGAAGCAGGGAGGGACCAATGACGATCAATGATTTGCCGGCGATCATAGGGACGGTTCTGACGATTTTCGGGATCGTAATCGTGGGCTTTTTCACGTTTCGCCGCACCGAGGGCAGCGAAAAGAGCACGCAGGCCGGGGGCCTTCTGGTCGTGGTCGGCGCGGTCCTTCTGGGGCTGTCGCTGTTTGTGGGGCACGGAACCTAGGACCTGGGTCCGCAGGCCCATTCCTCGGCGTCGGTCTTGTGCGGCAGGGGCCCTTCCCCTATAAGGCGCGGCTTCTAAAAACCGCGTCCAGAAAGCCGTTTGCCATGAAAAAGGGTGTCCACCCCAACTACCACTTCGTCGAGATCAAGCTGAACGACGGTTCGAGCTACAAGACACGCACGACCTGGGGCGAGCCTGGCCAGACCCTGACGCTGGACATCGATCCGACGACGCACCCGGCCTGGACCGGCGGTCAGCAGCAGCTGATGGATCGCGGCGGACGCCTGACGCGCTTCAACAAGAAGTTCGCGGGCTTCGTGAAGCAGTAACGGCCTCGGTTTACGCGCCGAACGCCTGTTCCAATTTGTCGAAATGCGCCTGAACGCCGGGGGCCTGCGCGCCGCCGCGGAACAGCACGTCGTCGAGACGCGCGATGCGGCGATAGAGATTGTCGCTGCGGCCGAGCAGATCCTGAAGCTTCGCCGGCAGCTGGTCGGTGCCGTCGGTTCCGCCGCCGAGACAGATTTCCTTTGAGCCGAGACGATAGCGATCGCCCGCAGCGTCGCTCGCGTCCATGTCGCCGTCATGCACGGCGCGCTGGACAAGCAGCCAGCTCGCTGCCTGCATCAGGCGCGTGGTGACGCGCATGCTTTCGCCGGCATAGAGCATCGCGATCTTGCGCGGCAGATCGCGCGATTCATCGCGGCCCTTACCGTCGAGATATTTCGCCGTCTCCTCGACAAGGGACATGCCCTCCTCGAAGGTTTTTTCAAACAACGCGGAACCGATGAAATCTTGTGGGGTCAAACCGTTCAGGCTTTCGTCTTCGCTTTGCACAAGCGTCCCCGCCCCAAGATGCAGATGGAGGCTATCAACTCAGGCCCGATGCGCAAGGCGCAAACGTCATGACCGGCGTGTTAATCGCGATCATGGTTGCGCGGACGCAACGATGAAAGGAGCCCGTTAATACTGATCCGGTTCCTTGTTCATCTTTGTGCGTCGTTCACTTTTTGAAGAACGCGGATGCAGCATCTTTCGTGGCCTTGCGCGCGCCGATCGCCTCGCGGCAACGCGCGATTTCGACTTCCATCTCCATGATCCGCGCGCTCAGTTCGAATTCCGAAAGTTGCGAAAGGTCCTGGCCGAGAATGATCTCGGTGAATTTTTTCTTCAGCGGCAGATCGTCTGGATCGAACGGCATCTGTGATAACCTTGTGCGGATCGCGACTATTTTCTTATTCCCCGACTGCGCTTGCAAGGAACGAAGGACAAACGATGAAGGCCATTCAGGTTGAAAATCCGGGGCAGAACTACCTGCTCAAGATCGCGGACGCGGAAAAGCCCACGCCCGCGGCGGGCGAAGTCCTCATTAAGGTTGCGGCGGCCGGACTCAACCACGCCGACATGGCGCAAGCGAAAGGCATGTATCCGCCACCGCCGGGCGCGTCGCATACCCTCGGCATGGAAGTATCGGGCACGGTCGAAGCGCTGGGCGACAGCGTCGGCAATTGCGAGATCGGCGATCATGTCTGCGCGCTGATCCCCGGCGGCGGATATGCGGAATACGCTGTCGCGTCGGCCTTGTGCGTGCTGCCGGTGCCGAAAGGTGTCTCTCTGATCGATGCCGCGGCATTGCCCGAAGTGTATTTCACCGTGTGGACCAACATCATGGACAGCGCGCGCCTGAAGAAAGGCGAGAGCGTTCTCATTCACGGCGGATCGAGTGGCATCGGCACGGCTGCGATCCAGTTGCTGCACGCGCGTGGGCACAAGGTGCTCACCACGGCGGGCAGCAAAGTGAAATGCGACGCATGCACTGCGCTCGGCGCCGACCGCGCGATCAACTATCGCGAAGAGGATTTTGTCGATATCGCGAAATCCGAAACCGGCGGACGCGGCGTCGACGTGATCCTCGACATGGTCGGCGGTGATTACATCCAGCGCAACATGAGCGCGGCCGCGATCTGGGGCCGCATCGTCAATATCTCCTACCAAAGCGGCATGCAGGCGAATGTGAATTTCGCGCCGATGCTGATGAAGCGCCTGTCGCTGCTCGCCACCACACTGCGCGCGCGCACGCCGGAAGAGAAAGGCGCGATCCGCGATGCGCTGCTGCGCGAGGTCTGGCCACTGGTCGACGCCGGCAAGATCAAGCCTGTTGTCGACCACACCTACCCGCTCGCCGACGCGCAAGCCGCCCATGCGCGCATGGCAAAGAGCGAACATATCGGCAAGCTGCTGCTCACGCCTTGAAACGTGAACCGGCGTTCATATCTAAACCCTATTCGAAGGGGCACGATATGGTCCGCCTGTCATTTCTGGTTTTCGCAGTTTCGGCGCTGGTGATCGCGGTCGCGCAAGCTGGTCCGACGGTCAAAGGCGCGCCGGAATATCATTTGCGCCCCGGCGCCGCGCCGACGCTGGAAATGACCGCCGCGATCACCAAGGCCGACGCCGATCTCTTCGACGCCGTCTTCCTGCAGTGTGACGCCGCGAAGGTGGCCGCGATGACGACGGGGGATTTCCGCTTCGTCCACGACAAGGACGGCGAGTCCGACCGCGCGAAATTTGTGGAGAATCTCAAAGGCCATTGCGAGCGCGTGAAGACCGGCGTGGATTTCCCCGCGCGCCGCGAACTCGTCCCCAGCACGCTCGAGGTCTGGCCCATCGACAATTACGGCGCGCTGGAAATCGGCACCCACAAGTTCTACGCCCGCCTCCCCGGCAAGCCGGAAACCCTCACCGAAACCGGCAACTTCATGATCCTGTGGAAACAGGTCGACGGAAAATGGCTGATGGCCGAGAGCATCAGCTACGGGCACAAGCTGGCGGAGTAACCGCTTAGCTTAGATGTAGCAAAGCGATCAGGCCGAACGCGACGCACCCCAGAAACAGCAGCGACAATGTCACCGCGAGCGTGACGCGGGCGCCCGCGCGGGCGACGGCGCGGATATCGACGCCCAAGCCGAGCGCCGCCATCGACACGATGGCAAGCACATTCGCAACGGACCCTGCAGATGCGACGGCGTATGCCGGCAGAAGATTTGCCGAATGCGCTGCGATCAGCAGCAGGAACGCGACGATGAACCACGGCACGAACTGAAACAGCGCCGGCCCGCGCACAGCGTCGCGCGCACGTCCTGCGTTCAGCGGCGACGGCGCGATCATTCCCGCGCGCACTAGCAGCGACAGGATGAGGACCACCGGACCCAGCATGAGCACACGCACCAGCTTGACCAGCGTTCCGATCTGCGCCGACGCGGAACTGATCGGCGCCGTCGCCGCGAGCACCTGCGGCACGGCATAGACCGTGAGGCCGGCAAAAATTCCGTAACCGTGCGCAGTCATGTGCAGCGGACCTGCCAGAAACGGCAACCCGATCACAACCGCAACGCCGAGCACAGCGGTAAACGCAATCGACGCCGCGACTTCACCACCATCGGCGCCGATCACGGTCGCGACCGCGGCGATGGCGGAATTGCCGCAAATCGAATTGCCGCACGCCACCAGCGTCGCCATGCGTTGCGAAAGACCGAGCAACCGTCCGATCGCGTAGCTGACGAAGAGCGTGACCGACACCGCGCAGAGAATGGCAGCAAGAAGCGACACGCCCGCACCAAGCACCGCGCCGGCGCTGATCGTGGCGCCGAGAAGTGCGACGGCGATCTCCAGAAGCGTCTGGGCGCTGAACTCGATCCCGCCGCGCCAGAGCGGACCGGGCGTCCAGATCGTCCGGATAAGCGCGCCCAGCACGATGGCGATCACCAGCGCCTCCAGCCACGCCCGGCCGAACCACGCCGCTTCAAAGCGCTGCAACACAATGCCCACCGCACCGATCACGACGCAAAGCAGCACTCCCGGCGCCAGCCGGACGCAATAGCGGAATGCGGAAAGCAGAATCGTCAACACAGCAGGACCTTGCGCGGATGGCGTCTGCGAGGAAAGACCATTTTCGCGCCGTGCGCCCGCGTTAGCCGCGTCAATGGCCGAGAGCGAGAGGCCGCACCTGCTCCATCAAGACCGTGTGGGCGCGTTCGAGCGACGCGATCGAGGGTTCATGTCCGGCACCCGGCACGGAAAAGTATTGTTTGCGCGGCGCGGTGATGCTGTCGAAATAGGCTTTCGCCAGTTCCGGCGTCGCCGTCAGATCCGCATCGCCCTGGACGATGAAGATCGGAATCGCGAAATGCGTTCCGAGCGCCGGAAGATCAATCTGCGTGAACGGACCCGACAGCGTCGTTCCCCAGAAATGCTCGAATGAAAATTCGTCCGCCGCTTCGTACTGGGCCTGCTCTTCGGACGAAGAATAATCCGGACTGAGCGTGTGCGGCGCCGAGGGGGCGGTCGCGAGCTTCGCCTGATAGGCCTGCTCCACCTTGCGGAATTTCGGCCACGTCCGGATGTTGTCCCACGGTGGCGCGCCGATGGCCGTCAACGTGGCGATCGAAGCCTGATCGCCGGCAGCACGCGCCGTCTCCAGAACGCGCGCATAGCTCGCGGCCAGATTCTTGTGCCAGTTCACCATCTGCGCCATGCCGACATAGGCGACGAACAGATCGGGCCGCGCATGCGCCATGGAGATGCCGAGCACCGATCCCCACGAACCGCCGACGATGATGATCTTTCTCTTGTGCAGGTGCTGCGTGAGATAAGTAGCGACGGCGATCCCGTCCTGCACCATGCGCTCGACCGTCATCGTGGGCTCGATTGAGGGCCCGCTCTTGCCATAGGTGCGCCCCGCGCCACGCTGATCCCACTCCACCATCGTGAAATCTTTTTCCCACCCCGCGAACATCGCATCGGCAAAGGGGCTCCACGCATCGCCGGGTCCGCCGTGCAGAATGAGCACCACCGGATTATCGCTGTCGTCGCCCCTAATCGTGATCCATTGGTCGATGCCGCCGATGGGAACGAACATCTGCTCGACCACCGCTTTTGAAACCGGCGACGTCGCCGCCGGCGCGCCCGCGGCGGGAGCAAGCATGGCGAGGCTCGCGGCGAGGAGGCAGATAAGGCCAAGGCGGCTCGAACTACGCGCCGCATCAGGAAAATCGGGCACTTTTGACAGCTTTTCTGGCGTTTCTGGGGAGAAATACACCTGCCCGACGCCGCTTTGAAAGTTCTTTCCTTCCGGCCCCGCCCCCGCTAAAACACCCGCCTTCCTCGAAATTCTAGCATCGAGCGAAGGGACGGGGCGGAGAGCCTCGCCCGGGACAAGGAAAGACGTTTTCTCATGGCCGCGCCGCAAGTTCCCCTGATGCCGAAAGCCACCGCCGTCTGGCTGGTGGACAACACCTCGCTCACCTTCGAGCAGATCGCCGATTTCTGCGGCCTGCATCCGCTGGAAGTGAAGGGCATCGCCGACGAGGACGTCGCAAAGGGCATCAAGGGCCAGGATCCGGTCAGCGCCGGTCAGCTCACGCGCGAGCAGATCGAGGCCGCCGAGAAGGATCCGAAGGTCCGCCTGAAGATGGCCCCGGCCAAGCACAAGATGCCGCCGGTCAAGCAGAAGAAAGCGCCGCGCTACACGCCGGTGTCGAAGCGCCAGGACAAGCCGGATGCGGTCTACTGGATCCTGCGCAACCATCCCGAATTCGCCGATGCCGACATCATCAAGCTGATCGGCACGACGAAGGCGACGATCCAGAAGATCCGCGAGCGCTCGCACTGGAACGCGACCAACATCAAGGCCGTCGATCCGGTGACGCTGGGGCTTTGCTCGCAGCTCGAACTCGACCTCGCGGTGACGCGCGCGACACAGAAGCGCGAGCGTGCCGAGAAGCGCGCGGCCAAGGCCGGTGCGAAGTTGAAGCCGCTGCACGAGATGGCGCCGCCCGCGCCGGTGATCTCGGACGACAGCTCCGACGAGCCCGCGGACGAGTCAGCCGAGCCCTAGGCCAATCCGCGCACGATAAAGACCGTGCCCAGCACCGCGAAAAGGATCGCGGCGCCGATGTGGATGGCCTTGAGCGGAAGGCGCGATGCGAAGGCGCTGCCGAGGAAGATCACCGGCACGTTCGCGATCATCATGCCGAGTGTCGTGCCCGCGACCACCGCCGGCAGGTTCGAATAACCCGCCGCCAGCGCCATGGTCGCGATCTGAGTCTTGTCGCCGATCTCGGCGATGAAGAACGCGATCAGCGTTGCCCAGAACGTGCTCTTCTGCGCGATGCTTTCCTCGCCGTCGAGCTTGTCAGGTTTCAACGTCCACAGCGCCATGCCGAGCATGCTGACGCCGACGATGAGGTCGAGCACGCGCGGCGTCAGGAAATGGCCGACCCACACACCGAGAAATCCCGCCATCGCGTGATTGGCGAGGGTCGCGAGCAGCACACCAGCCGTGATCTGCCAGGGTTTGCGAAATTTTGCGGCGAGGACCAGCGACAACAACTGCGTGCGATCGCCGATCTCGGCGAACGCCACCGTCGAGAGCGAAATCAGGAAGGCTTCCATGAAAAGGACTATGCCGCCTTTTCTTCCGGCCCGCGCGGGTCAAGTTCGAGCGCTGCGGGCGAACTCTGCTGCGGCATCGGCTCGAAACGATCCTTGGTCGCGCCAATCAATGTCTCGCGCGCCGCAAGACGTACGATGATGAACACGGCCATCGCGACATGGATCGCCGCCGTGTAGAGGAACAGCGCGCCGCTTCCCCAGATGCGGATCACCTGCGCCGCGACAGACGGGCCGAAGCACGACGCGAGCGCGTTCAGCATCAGCAATGTCGCCGACGCTTCGACGAACGACTCCCGCGGGATGCGGTCGTTCGCGTGTGCGACCGACAATCCGTAGAACGGCAGCGCGGTGATGCCGAACAGACCGATCAGTAGCAGGAGGTTCGTGGTGCCACTTTCGGAGAAGATGTACATCACGACGCCGACCACGGCGGCCGCAACGCACGCCCCAAGGATCACGATCCGCCGGTCCATGTGATCGGAGAGTCGGCCGAGCGGGAGCTGTATCGCCGCGCCGCCAAGCGTCAGCACGCTCATGAAGGTGGAAAGCCACGCACGTGTGAGGCCGTGATCCTGCGCGAAGATGGGCGCCCACGCCCACAGCGCACTGTTCGCCAAGCCCACCGCGATGCAGCCGATCACACCGACCGGCGAGATGCGGAACAGGCGCATCGGCCGCAGCGTCGGCACGGTTTTCGCCTGCGGCTGCGGCAACAGCGTCAGACCGACCGGAATGAGGCAGAGCGCGTAGAACACCGCCGTCAGATCGAACAGCGTGAAGCTCGTCGGCTTGTTCGAGGAGAACAGCATCTGCCCGATAATCAGGCTGCCATAGTTGACGGTCATATAGGTCGCGAAGATGCGGCCGCGCGCGTCCGGCGTGGCGCGATCGTTCAGCCAGCTCTCGATCACCATGTAGAGACCGGCCGCCGCGAGACCGAAGGCGCAGCGCGCGACGATCCACAACGTCGCGCTCAGGAAGATCGATTGAAACAGCGTGCTGGCCGCCGCAATGCCCGCGCAGACCGCGAAATAACGGCTGTGGCCGACACGGGCGAGCATGCGCGGTCCCGCAAAACATCCCGCCACGAAGCCGATGTAATAGGCCGAACCAATGAGCCCGAGCGTGCCGATGGAGAATCCGGCCAGCGACGCGCGCACCGGAATCAGCGTGCCGATCAGCCCGTTGCCGGCGATGAAGATCGCCGCCGAAAACAGGATCGCTGCAATGGAATAAAGCTGGTTGCGCATGATTTGCCCCGGCTGCGTCCGGTATGACGCGCGGTCCTATACAAGTCAAAGCAGGGCAGGATTGCGGCGAGCGCGCAGTACCTGAAGAAGAAATAATGCTTTCGCATCGAACCAGTTCTGCTTGCGCACGGCGCACGAGATTGCGCCCCACGTACCGACACCATGTCCCGACACCGGCGACGAACGATCCGCGACAGATGTCGATGGCGATGTCAGAGGTTCGCCGCGCCAGCGTCCAGGAAATTGATTCAAACGCGAATTGACGACTCTCGTAATAATTGTAGTTGACTCAAACACTACCGAGACGCAACGCTGATCCGCGGACGTTGTGGAGATGTGCGCACGGGCCGATCTGCTTCCTGACTTCATGCATCCCG